>Ga0209358_10000030_pt1 | contig 146331 bp, 116 predicted proteins | sample LauGreFa1BDMLBSN_2_FD_187574 | JGI IMG/M metagenome (GOLD analysis project Ga0209358, IMG submission 187574) | Freshwater lake microbial communities from Lake Michigan, USA - Fa13.BD.MLB.SN (SPAdes) (version 2) | ecosystem: Environmental > Aquatic > Freshwater > Lake | place: Lake Michigan... | reverse complement strand
TTGACAGGTATACACCAAATGGATCCATGAAGGATGCGGCAAGATTTACCTTTATGTTAGGTTTTGAACCAGAATAATATTTAAATTAGAAGCATGAAAAAGTTATTATTTGTGGCTTTGATGGTATTAGGTACTACCATGAGCGTGAAAGCGCAACAACGTTATGCCGTTATTGATACCAAGTATATACTAGAGCGCATTCCAGCGTATAAAGAAGCTGATGCCAAGCTAAAACTGACTGGCGAGCAGTGGCAGAAGGAAATTGATGATTTACAAGTACAGCTCGACAAAATGTATAAAAACTATGAGTCTGAGCAGTTTATGCTAACAGAAGCCCTTAAAAAGAAGCGTGAAGACGAGCTTTTTGAAAAGGAAAAGCAGGTACGTGATCTTCAAAAAAAGCGTTTTGGTTATGAAGGCGATCTTTTTAAAGAACGTCAGCGCTTAATTAAGCCGGTTCAGGATAAAGTATACGATGCCATTCAAAAAATAGCAACCAGCCGTTCTTATGACTTCGTACTCGATAAAAGTGAAGGAATAACCATTATATTTGCCGACCCGAAACTTGATAAAAGCGATGATGTGCTTAAAGAGTTAGGGATTAAATAAAAACACAAAAAGTTTAAATAAACAGTTCTAACAAAAATTCAAACACTCTCTACAATGAAGAAATTATTATTTGTTTGTGTGGTTTTAGCAGCCAGCTTACTATTCTCAAATAGCACAAACGCGCAGGTTAAAATTGGTTACTTTGATGAGCAAAGCTTATTAAGCCTGTTTCCAGATATTCAAAAAATTGATACTGTAATCAACAATTTCGTTAAAGATTCTTTGAATCCTGAATATGCTTACACAGTGCAAGATTACCAACGTAGAGACTCTCTTTTCAAAAAAGATTCAGCTACAATGCCTGCTAAAGCAAGAGAACTAGCTTTATCTGATTTAAACCGTTTAGGTTACAAATTAGCAAACTGGCAGCAGTATGCACAAGAAATGCAAAATGGCAAAATGGAGCAGGCGCTTTTACCTTACAGACAAAAGATGGTAACTGCTTTACAACAAATCGTTGCTGAACAAAAGTATACGATGGTGTTAAAGACAGAAACATTGTCTCCATACATGCAACCTAATATTTTAGATAACTTAACCATCCGTGTAGCGATGAAGTTAAACCTTGGATTACCACAAGAAATTATGGATGCTTGGAAACAAGCTGGTGGTGTAGTTCCTGGTGCACCTGCTAAAACAGCAGCGCCTGCTAAAAAAGGATAATACAGCCTTTATAAACTATTTATAAAAGAACCCCGTCTTATAAAGGCGGGGTTCTTATTTTTGTGTATGCAAACAAAAAAGCCAATCGGTGTATTTGATAGTGGTTATGGTGGTTTAACCATCCTTAAAGAATTGCAACTCGCACTTCCCACGCATGATTTTATATACCTCGGTGATAATGCGCGTGCGCCTTACGGCCCACGGTCTTATGAAACCGTATATCAGTATACTTTAGAAGCGGTAGATTGGTTGTTTGACAAAGGTTGTGATCTGGTTATATTGGCTTGTAACACCGCTTCTGCAAAAGCATTAAGAACCATTCAACAAAATGACCTTGCCAGCCGTGGCAGTCATAAAAGAGTGCTGGGCGTTATCAGGCCTACCACCGAAGTGCTGGGTCAATTTTCTACCTCAAAAGAGGTGGGCATTGTGGGTACCAAGGGTACTGTCGAAAGCGAAAGTTACCCCACAGAAATCGCTAAATTTTTTCCGGAAGTAAAAGTATACCAGCAGGCCTGCCCTATGTGGGTGCCCATCATTGAAAACAGGGCTTACGACACGCAGGGAGCCCGCTTTTTTGTAGAACAAGACTTACATGCCCTTTTTGCAAAATCGGGCGCTATAGATACTTTACTTCTTGGCTGCACGCATTACCCCTTATTATTAGATACCATTGAGTCACTTGTGCCTAATGGGGTTACCGTGCTTACACAGGGTGCTATTGTGGCTAAAAGCCTGGTTAATTATTTACAAAGGCACCCAGACATGGATGCGGGTATTACAAAGCAAAGTGACTGTGTTTTTTATACCACCGATGCTACCTCGGATTTTGACGCCCATGCAGCCGACTTTTTGGGCTATTCGGTGCATTCTTTGCCCGCTACGCTTTAAAAACTGACTTTTTTGGGGCTGATTATCAAAGAGTTAAAAAAAATCTTTCTTCCTTTTTTAACTTACACCTACTTTTCCTTACTTTTGCCGTCCTTTCACGAGACAGCAGCATGGTGACTGCCGTATATGAAACGAAACAAGATTTAAGGGTTAGTTAAAAAACGCAAGTTATGAAACGTACATTTCAACCGCATAAGCGCCGCCGTAAAACAGTTCACGGATTTCGTAAAAGAATGGAATCTGCTAATGGACGTAAAGTATTGGCAAGCCGTCGTAAAAAAGGCCGCAAGAAACTAACTGTTTCTAGCGAGAAAGGTTTAAAATAAACCGAACAGGAATCCGCTAACACAGTTGTGTTAGTGATCCTCAAGATTTTACAATATAAGTCCTGCTTTTATAAGCAGGACTTTTTTAATTTAGTGTAGTCCCATTTTTAAAATATGGCAGGTACTTTTTCCTATAACAAATTTGAAAAATTAAAAAGCCGCAAACAAATTGAACTCTTGTTTGCCAAAGGAAAAAGTATATCTGCATTTCCAGTTAAAGTATTTTACTTACCCGTCGAGCATACGCCTGTGCATCCTGTGCAAGTAGGTGTGGGTGTTTCAGCCAGAAATTTTAAAAAATCAGTAGACCGTAACACCATTAAAAGACGCATGCGTGAAGCCTACCGTTTGCATAAGCTTCCTTTACACGAACATTTAGTGGCGCAACAAAAAAGTGTTGCAGTATTTATATTGTGGATTGATAAACAAATGCCAACCACTGCGGCACTGCAAGATTTGATGCCGGCAGTCATTGAAAAATTAATCAAACAACTTGGATGAAAATAATTTGGCAAATACTAAGCATTCCATTTATTGGGGTCATTAAATTTTATCAGTACGTGATTTCACCAGCGCTTGGACCTAAGTGTAGGTTTACACCCACCTGTTCTCATTACGCAGTAGATGCCCTAAAAAAATACGGATTATTTAAAGGCATGTACCTCTCAATAATCCGTATCAGTAAATGTAGACCGGGTGGAGGTCATGGTTACGACCCCGTTCCGTAATATATTATACTAAGAAGCCGCGCTAAAACGAGCTGCTACTGTATTCCAGTTTACAACATTCCAAAACGCAGTTAAATAATCTGCTCTGCGGTTTTGATATTTTAAATAGTAAGCGTGTTCCCAAACATCAGCGCCTAAAATTGGCGTTCCTTTTACTTCTGCAACATCCATTAAAGGATTGTCTTGATTGGGGGTAGAAGAAACCACTAGTTTGCCATCTACAACTACTAACCAAGCCCAACCACTTCCAAAACGAGTGAGTCCAGCCGCAGCAAATTTTTCTTTAAATGCATCGAATGAACCAAAAGCAACATCAATCGCTTCCGCTAATGCACCTGTTGGCGTACCACCAGCATTTGGTGCTAAACTTTCCCAGAAAAAAGTATGGTTCCAATGACCACCGCCGTTGTTACGAACAGCAGGGCTAATGCTTCCTGCAGCAGCAACCAACTCCTCAATTGTTTTTGATTCATGCTCGGTACCTGCCACTGCTTTATTTAAATTATCTACATAAGCTTGGTGGTGTTTACCATGGTGAATTTGCATGGTAGTTGTATCGATATGTGGCTCTAATGCATCATGTGCATACGGTAAAGGTGCAAGTGTAAATGACATAATAATATTTTTAAAAAATAATGAATGAAAGCACAAAGCTACACCCTAATTGGAGCCCATCAAAATGCTTAACGTTTGTTTTTAAAAAAGGTTTTGATGAGCCAACTGCATTCTGCGGCTAAAACGCCCCCAACAATTTCTATTTTAGGTCCAAAAGGTTGGGCTATTTTCTGATACCCATTTTTTTCGTCGGAGGCACCGTAAACGATACGGCTTACTTTACCCCAGTAGAGTGCACCAGCGCACATCATGCAGGGTTCTAGGGTTACGTATAAAGTGGCTTCTGGGAGGTATTTAGCCCCCATAGAACTATAAGCAGAAGTGAGGGCTAAAATTTCGGCATGTGCCGTAGAATCGTTTAAAAGTTCTACCTGGTTATGGCCTCTTGCGATGATTTTGCCATTTACCACCACCACGGCACCTACGGGCACTTCATCTGCCTCAAATGCGAGGTTTGCTTCCTTTAAAGCTTCCTCCATATAGTATTCGTCTGGCAAATGATTCATGACGCTAAAGTAAGGTTTTAGTACAAAAAAAGAGCTGCCTTTGTGGGCAACTCTTTTATATAAAATAAGATTGAGTGGTTATAACTTTTTAACCATGATGTTTTTATACCACACATTATCGCCATGGTCTTGAAGTGCAATATGACCTGTAAATACTTTACCAAAATCTGGCATCGATTTAAACTTACTATTTGCAATCATTTTTCTCCAAGCGTCATCGCCATATGTTGTTGAAACTACGTTTACGCCATTTAAGTAAAAATCTAATTTACCTCTGTAGCTTACAATTTCTGCTTGGTTCCACTCGCCAACTGGTTTTACAACACCTTCTGGTCCTGCAATTAAATCATATAAGTTACCCGCGCGGTGGTTGAAAATTTTTCCATCACCATGTCCTTCATTATCTAGTACTTGCATTTCTGGACCAGTAAACCAAACATGATCATATTTTGATTTGTCATCTTGTACCCAAAATATGATGCCACTATTTCCTTTAGCAGAAATTTTCCACTCGAGTTTTAAATGAAAATCTTGAAGTTCTAATTCGTGCACTAAATCGCCACCACCATTGGTTTGCCAATCGGATTTATTAGAAGCATCTAGGTATAAAATACCACCATCCATTACTTTCCATGCCTTGCCAACTGTTTCTTTACCATAAGAATGCCATCCTTTGGTGTTTTTACCATTGAACAAAGAAATCCATTCAGATTTTTGCGCCACTGTTTCTTTTTTTGAATCAGCAGGTTTTGCATCTGTTGGTTTTGTTGTTGGTGTGGTGCCACTAAGTAAACCACCTAATAACAATGAAGTGAAAAATGAAGCAATCATATTTTTATTTTTTAAGGAGTAGAATATACTTTACCATTTGTTCTGCGTCGGCTTCAGATAATGATGTGTGCGGTGTCATTGGGATTGCGCCCCATACACCTTGTCCGCCTTTGATAATTTTACCAGCTAACATTTTTACATTTTCGTCCGTGTTTTCATATTTTGCTGCAACGTCTTTGTACGCAGGTCCAATATTTTTATCACTTACTTTATGACAAGTTAAGCAGTCTGATTTTCCAACAAGCTCTAAACCTTTTTGGTAATCTGGATTACTACTTAAGTCTACTACTTCTGCAGTTGCAGTGCCTGCATCATCTTTTTTTTCATTTCCGCCTCCACATGCAACAATTAGTGCAAATAGGGGAAGTGTTAGGTACATCTTTTTCACGGGTACTATTTTTAATGAGGGTTTAAAGTTATTAATCTATTCCTAAAATGGCGCGATTTAATTTTTCGTTGGCACCAGTGCCAGCAAAATCATCAAATGCTTTTTCCGTTACCTGAATAATATTTTTTTGAATAAAGGGTGCTCCTTCTGCGGCGCCAACTTGCGCGTCTTTAATGGCACATTCCCACTCCATAACAGCCCAGCCACTATAGTTATAAGCAGCTAATTTGCTAAATATGGCGCCAAAATTAACCTGACCATCACCTAGTGATCTAAACCTGCCAGCACGGTCTACCCAGTTTTGATACCCACCATACACACCTTGTTTGCCAGATGGGTTAAATTCTGCATCCTTTACATGAAACATTTTGATGCGCTCATGGTAATGATCGATATAACTTAAGTAGTCTAAACATTGTAACACAAAATGTGATGGATCATATAGTAGACAAGCCCTTTTGTGGTTGTTTACTTTTTCTAAAAACATTTCATAAGAAACGCCATCATGTAAATCTTCGCCGGGGTGCACTTCGTAACAAAGGTCTACACCATGGTTGTCAAAAACGTCTAATATAGGTGTCCATCTTTTAGCAAGTTCTGTAAAACCTGTTTCTACAAGTCCTGCAGGTCTTTGCGGCCAAGGATATACCGTGTGCCATAAAAGCGCACCACTAAAAGTTGCATGTGCGTTTAATCCTAAATTTTCAGAAGCGGCGGCTGCATATTTTAATTGCTGCACGGCCCACTCCGTTCTTGCTTTTGAATTACCGCGCACATTTTCTGGCGCAAAGCCATCAAACAGACTATCGTATGCTGGATTAACTGCAACCAGCTGACCTTGTAAATGTGTAGAGAGTTCGGTGATTTCTAAACCTGCTGCAGCAACAATACCTTTTATTTCATCGGCATAGGTTTTGCTTTCGGCAGCTTTTTGTAAATCAATGCAACGGCTATCCCAGCTTGGTATTTGAACACCTTTAAAACCCAGTGATGCCGCCCATTTGCAAATACTTTCTAAAGAATTGAAAGGAGCAGTATCACCCATAAATTGCGCTAAAAAAATACCAGGGCCTTTAATTGTTGTCATAGTAATTGATTGATGCGGTCATTTAAATTGTATACGGTGTCCATTTTTGATCAGAAGCGCCAGAAGCAACTACGTTATCAATAAATGCCATGCCTCTTAAACCATCATTGGTGTTAGGAAAATCTAACATTTCTGGAGTTGGCGTTGTGCCATCTATTTTTGCAGATAAAGTAAGTGCAAAATTGCGGTAGATATTTGCAAAAGCTTCTAAGTATCCTTCTGGATGTCCGCCTGGCGTTCTACTATTATGAATCGCGTATTTGCTAAGTCTGTCTCCGTAGTTGCCACCTGCGCGTAAAATTTGCGTTGGTGCATCGAGCCATTTTACAAGAAGTGTATTAGGGTCGTGTTGCGCCCATTCAAGTCCACCTTTTTCGCCGTAGATTCTAATTTTTAATGCATTTTCTTCGCCAGCTGCAACCTGCGATGCCATAAGAACACCTCTTGCACCGTTGCTAAATTGTAAGAGCACATTACCATCATCGTCAAGCATACGACCTTCTACCATCGCATTTAAATCGGCACAAAGTTGTGTGATTTGAGCACCCGTAATGTATTCAGCTAAGTGAGCAGCATGCGTACCAATATCACCCATACAACCTGCTTTACCTGATTTTTTAGGATCGGTTCTCCAAGCAGCTTGTGCATTTCCTTCACGCTCACTTAATTTACTAAGCCAGCCCTGCGGATACTCTACCCATACTTTTCTGATTTTTCCAAAAACATTGTCTTGTACCATGGCCCTTGCTTGTTTTACAAGTGGGTAGCCAGAGTAGGTATGGGTAAGACAAAGCGTAAGTCCTGTTTCCTGCACTTTTTGGTGCAGTTGTTTGGCTTCGTCGAGGGTAAAAGCAATTGGTTTTTCTATGACTACATGAAACCCATGATCGAGGGCCATCATAGCAGGTGCAAAATGCGCAAAATTGGGTGTTACGATGGTTACAAAATCCATTCTTTCAGAAGCAGGAAGCTGGCTTTCTTTGGTAATCATTTCATCGTAGGTTAAATAAGTACGATGCTCGGGTAAAAACAAGGAAGCCCCTGATTCTTTAGCGATTTCAGGATTGATGCTAAGCGCACCACAACAGAGTTCTATAAGTCCATCCATATTGGCTGCAAGCCTATGTATAGCACCAATAAAGGCGTCTTTACCGCCACCTACCATGCCCATTCTTAATTTTCTGTTCATGTTTGTTGAATTTTAAATTGTGGAACTAAAAGTAAATTTTATCGGTCAACATTTAAAATAAAAAAATTACATTTATTGAATAGAATTTATCACGAACCTTTTACGATTATGCAAAACAACATTCAAAAGCAGCAACTCTTTATTGCCAGCTGCTTAGCGTTACTTGTTACTTCCTTATCTTTTGGCATTCGCGCTGGTATTTTAGGCCAGTTGGGTGAACAGTTTGAGCTCAATACAGGTCAGCTCGGAACCATTGCTGCCACTGCCTTTTGGGGCTTTCCACTCGCGGTTGTAATAGGTGGTTTTGTGGTAGATATCATTGGCATGAAAAAATTGTTGTTGGTGGCTTTTATATTTCATTTGGCAGGTATTTTACTAACCGTTTTTGCCGGCGGTTATTGGGGTTTATTTATTTCGACCCTTTGTATTGGAATTGCCAATGGTACCGTGGAAGCGGCTTGTAACCCGCTCGTAGCAACCATTTACGCAGATAATAAAACCACCAAATTAAACCACTTTCATTTGTGGTTCCCGGGTGGTATTGTAATTGGCACCCTCATTGTTTACTTTTTAAGTAAAGCCGGAATTGGTTGGCAGGTGCAGGTTGGATTAATGGCGATCCCTACATTACTCTATGGATATTATTTTAGCAAATTAGATTTCCCAGTTACAGAGCGTGTGGCAAGTGGTATTTCTACTGCTGCTATGTATAAGGCGCTGCTGAATCCACTTTTTTTAGTGATGATAGTGCTTATGTTTGGTACTGCCATCACCGAATTATTTACAGGTCAGTGGATTGATGTGTTACTAAAAAATGTTTCTGATAATGCACTCCTCTTGTTAACCATCGAAACGGGTATTATGGTGATAGGCCGTGGCCTTGCAGAACCCGTGGTACACCGTTTTTCACCAACAGGTGTTTTGTTTTTATCGGCAGTATTATCGGCGGTAGGACTTTATATTATGGGTCACACAACAGGTAATATGCTATTTGTGGGTGCAATTGTATTTGGTATGGGTGTGTGTTATTTCTGGCCTACCATGCTAGGTTTTGTTGCAGAAAATTTACCTGAAACAGGCGCTGTTGGTTTAAACCTCATGGGTGGTGCTGGTATGTTTGCCGTATCGGTGTATATGATATTTATGGGTGATCATTATGCGGAGTTGCAAGCTTCTTCGTTAACACCAGCACAGGCTGGACAAGCGGTACTCAATACCACGCTTTTGATTCCAGTATTTTTATCGGTAGCATTTGCGGGTTTGTTTTTATACATGCGTAATAAAAATAAAGTAGTCGCTTAATATTTTAAAAGAAAATCAATGTCTAACAATAGAAGAAATGTTATTAAAAATATGGTGGCTGGTGCAGCTACTTTTGCCGCAAGCAGTGCGCTTGGATCACTCGCATCTGCTGCATCAAATACCCCTGAAAGCCCTATGGATAAAGGATTAAAAGGAAATGTTAACCATTCGGTGTGTCGTTGGTGTTTTAGCGGCATACCATTAGAAGACTTATGTAAAGCTGCTAAAGAAATGGGTCTAGTAGGGATTGATTTAATAGGCCCTTCAGAATGGCCAATACTAAAAAAATATGGACTTATTTCTACCATGTGTAATGGCGCCGAAATTAGTTTAACAAAAGGTTGGGCCGATAAAAATAACCATGCAACACTGATTCAAAAATACAATGAGCATATCGATTTAGTAGCGGATGCTGGATATACCAATCTAATTTGTTTTAGTGGGAATAGAACTGCTACACTTGATGATCAAACTGGACTTGACAATTGTGCCGAAGGTCTAAAACAAATTATGGCACACGCCGAAAAAAGAGGCGTGACCATCATTATGGAACTCCTGAATAGTAAAGTTGATCACAAAGATTATATGTGTGATAGAACCGCTTGGGGTGTTGCACTTTGTAAAAAAATTGGTTCATCTAATTTTAAATTACTCTACGACATTTACCATATGCAAGTAGATGAAGGAGACGTGATTCATACCATCAATACCTACCACGAATACATTGGTCATTACCACACCGCTGGTGTACCGGGGCGTCATGAAATTGATGATACACAAGAGTTGTATTATCCTGCTATCATGAAAGCCATTGTGGCCAGTGGATTTACAAAATATGTAGCACAAGAATTTATTCCAGCGTCCAAAGATCCACTTGCTTCATTAAAGCAAGCGATTAAAATTTGTGACGTATAATTTATCAATCATTAACCATGAATAGAAGAGAAGCCTTATCAAGTGTTGCCCTATTACTAGGTGGAACCATTATTGGATCATCTGCTTTTTTGAGCGGTTGTAAAGCAAACCCAGATGCTGCCGCAGGTGTATTATCTGCTGCAGATATGAGTTTGTTAAATGACATCGCAGAAATTATTATTCCTACTACTAACACACCAGGTGCAAAAGCCGCTAAAGTGGGTGAGTTTATGGGCGTGATTGTAACTGATTGTTACGATGCAAAAGATCAAAAAGTATTTAAAGATGGACTAGCGGCACTAGCAAGTAAGTTTAGTGCAGCCAACCCAGAAGCACAGCAAAAAATGATTGTTGATTTAGACGCTGAAGCAAAAAAATACCAAGAAACAAAAACGGCAGAACAGCCTACGCATTATTTTACCATGATCAAGCAGCTTACACTTTGGGGCTACTTTAGCTCTGAAATAGGCGCTACGCAAGCACTCCGCTATGTTGCGATTCCTGGAAAATATGAAGGATGTGTTCCTTACAAAAAAGGAGATAAGGCATGGGCCTAGCTAGATTGCGCTTTTTTTGGAGCCGCAATATTTTTCAATTTTAAATTATTTATCTGATGTCAATTAATAGAAGAGATTTTTTACGCAATAGTTCTTTTGCAGTGGCTGGATTAAGCTTGCCTTTTTTAAGTAAAGCGAGTTTTTTGGATGCACCTGCAGGATTTAAAATTCCAAATTTTGGTATTCAGTTGTGGACGGTGAAAGAAAATATGATGGCGGATGCCAAGGGCACCCTTGCAAAGCTGGCTAGTTTTGGATACAAACAAATTGAAAGTTACGAAGGCCCTCAAGGTATGTTTTGGGGCATGGGTCACAAAGGATTTAAAACCTATATGGATGATTTAGGTATGAAAATTGTTTCAAGCCACTGTGATAATCTAACTGATTTTGATAAAAAATCGGAACAAGCAGCGGCTATTGGCATGCAGTATTTAATTTGTCCGCACAAGGGTACGCAAAAAAGCCTAGATAAATACAAAGCGTTTGCAGATGAATTTAACGAGTCTGGTAAAATTGCAAAAAAGCACGGTATTAAATTTGCGTATCATAATCATGATTATTCATTTATCCCAATGGATGGTCAAATGCCTCAGGATGTAATGATGCAAGGCACTGATCCTGCACTCGTTGATTTTGAAATGGATATTTACTGGGTACGTGCAGCAAACGAAGATCCAATTGCTTGGTTAAAAAAATATCCAAACCGTTTTAAGCTTTGTCACGTTAAAGACTTAACCAAAACAGCCAACAACGGTCACGACTCATGTGTGCTGGGCACAGGTACCATCGATTTTAAAAAGATATTAAAAGCAGGCGCTAAATACGGCCTCGAAACTTTTATTGTGGAGCAGGAAGCTTTTACGGGCACAAATCCAATTGATGCTGCAGGGCTTGATGCAAAATATATGCAGAAGAATTTTTAGTGATTGATTTATTGCGCGCATTTAATGTTGCGCGTTGTTCATTTTGAGCAGCAAAAAAATTTATAAATAAAAAGGGCGCCTAAAGGCGCCCTTTTTGCTGGAGTTCGGCTATCACCTGATAGAGCCGATCAATATCTGATTGACTATTAAAACCATTGATGGAGTATCTTAGGTACACATCATTTCCTTGGCGCATGATGGGAACTTCTATTTGATATTCTGTAAAAAGCGTACGCTGTAATAATTCAGGATCCGATGTTTTAATAGGGATACTGATCATTTGTCCAATCCATTCGCTTGTTAATGGACTAATGGGTGTGCTGCCAAGTAAATCAAAAAAGCGCTTCGCATTAGAAAGCACCATTTCATGACATTTTTTTGATACCTCAGCCCAGTTGTACTTTTCCATAAATGCGATACAATCCGGCACCGTTAAAAACGCCGAAAAGTCTCTGGTACCAATCATTTGATGGTAATCTAAAAAACTAGAATGGCTTGGCTTTAATGCTTTGTAGCCCCAACTTACCACCAGTGGATCGCAGATGGGCTGCACACTTTTATGCGCGTATAAAAAAGAACATCCTTTAGGTGCCATCATCCATTTATGACAAGCGCCCGTATAAAAATCTGCTTCTAATTTTGAGAGGTCCACTTCTGTTTGTGCAGGTCCGTGCGCGCCATCCACAAAAGTGATCAGTCCTTTTTGTTTTGCGATGGCACAAATTTCATGCACCGGTAATTTTAATGCAGTGGCACTGGTGATTTGACTTATAAAAACCGCTTTTGTATTAGGTGTGATGCCGGCAAAAAATTCTTCAATAAATTTTTCTTTGCTGGTGATGGGGAGCGTAATTTTTTGCTTTACATACGTGGCACCTTTTTGTGCGCAGTAATATTCCCAGGTTCTATCACAAGCACCATATTCAATATCGGTGGTTAATATTTCATCGCCAGCTGCTAATGGAAAATTTTTAGCTACCATGTTAACGGCAAAAGATGGATTGGTTACAAACACCAAATCATCTTTGTCTGCTACGCCAATATAGCCTGCTAGCGCGGCTCTTGAGGTTTGCAAATAGCCAGGCCCATCAAATACAATGTATTGTACGGGCTCTGCTTCAAGCACGCGTTGCCATTTTTGATAGGCATCAAAAATAGGCGCAGGCGTTGCTCCAAAAGAACCGAAGTTTAAAAAAGTAATATCCTTTCTTAATAAAAATAATTCCGCAATATTTTCCATACTTGTTAAATACCTAGGCTCCAACCATCACGGTAATTACGTTTTACAAACTGATTGGCTTCATCAAAATTGGTAATTTTCATATTAGGACCATCCCATAGTAATTTAATACTACGGCCTGGGTAATTGATATTTCCTTTTGCGTCTTTTGCTTGTAAATCGTAACTTCTAATAGCAAGGTTACCCATCAAAACACTTTCTGTTAATGGACCTGCAATATCAAAATTCGAACTTAAGTTTTTAGCTTCAGGGCTGTTAAAGCCAGCAATAGAAGCTTCTACCCAAGCTGAGTAGTGACCTGCTTCTCCATTTTTTACACGCGCTACTGTCTCTGGAACAATAGTTGTTTTAGATAAATGGGTAGGTAATAATTGAGGCATTACTCCATAAGTACCACACATCATTTTTCCTTTGGTGCCAATAAAAATAACACCGTTTTCACCATCGCCACCCATACGTTCGTTAGGGCCTAATTCTTCAGGACGTTCTGGTTGAATACCACCATCCATCCAGTGTAGGGTAACATTTGGTTTACCAGGTTGTCCCTGAAACTGAAGTGTAATATGTGAAGCAATCGGAGCACTATCTGGGGTATACGCTTTGTTCCAGTTTCTTACATACGGTGTAGCAACGCTACACTGTGCCGAAAGTGGATAGCCAAGACCCATTACGGCAAAAGCAGGGGCCATAATATGACAAGCCATATCACCAAGGGCACCGGTACCGTAATCCCACCAACCTCTCCAGTTAAATGGCAATAATCCATCGATATAATCTTTTTTAGGTGCTGTACCTAGCCACAAGTCCCAATTTAGACCTGCTGGAATAGGTGAGCTGCTCGTAGGCCAAGAGATACCTTGCGGCCAAACTGGGCGGTCTGTGTAGCAGTAAATGGTATGCACGTCGCCAATCACACCTGCGTTGTACCAGTCTTGTAATTTGCGTACACCATCGCCAGAAGCACCTTGGTTACCCATTTGAGTTACCACTTTATGTTTACGTGCTGCTTCTGTAAGCATACGCGCTTCATAAATATCATGTGTTAATGGTTTTTGAACATACACGTGTTTGCCTAATTGTACAGCGGCCATCGCTGCAACTGCGTGCGTATGATCGGGCGTAGACACAGAAACGGCGTCAATTCTGCCTTTTTCTTTGTCTAGCATTTCTCTAAAATCTTCATAGACATTGGCTTTGGTATACCTAGCTCTACTCTTTGCTGTTTGACGACTGTCAACGTCTGCAAGTGCTACGATATCTGCTTTTCCAGACATAAAGAAGTTGTATAAATCGCTTTCACCTTTACCGCCAGCACCAATACCAGCAATTTGTAATTTATCACTAGGCGCTGTAAAGCCACGTCCCAGCACATTACGTGGAACAATATAAAAACCTGCCGCTGCAAGTAATCCGTTTCTTAAAAACGTACGTCTCGAATCTTGATTAGCATCTTGACTACCCACTTCCGTTGTAGTTGCTGCATCCTTAGTTGCCGCAGCTAATAATTTTTTCTTTTGCTGTTTTTTCATAGGTATAAAATCGTTGAAGTAGGATTGACCCTACATGTTTTTTGAGATGGTTAAATTATTGAAAAATGGGGAAATGCTAAAATTATATTTAGGGCCCGAACAAATAGGATAGGAGTATCGTTATTTAGGTATAAATTGCTACTATATTAACCTCTTTTTCTATGAATGAACAATTGAACGCGCTTAGACAGTATTTTATGTCGGGTGCTACCCAATCTTTTGCTTTTAGGCTTGCCAGGCTGGAGGCCTTAAAAAAATTGGTGTTAGACCATGAAAAAGAGCTAGCACAAGCACTCCATACCGATCTTAAAAAATCGGAAGAAGAAGCCTGGGCCACCGAAGTAGGTTTTTTCTTAAATGAATTAAACTATACCATCAAGCATTTAAAAAGTTGGATGCAACCTACAAGTGTGCCTACCAATTTATTAAATCAACCTTCTAGTTGTTATACCGTTCCGGAACCACTGGGTGTTGTATGTATTATTGCACCTTGGAATTATCCATTTCAACTTTTATTTACGCCACTGATTGGCGCGATTGCCGCAGGCAATTGCGCGGTATTAAAACCAAGTGAATTTGCAGGCGCTACTGCTGCTGTTATGGGTAAAATGATCAAGCAGTTGTTTCCTGAAAATTACATGCTATATCTCGAAGGTGATGGCGCAGCTGTGTTGCCACCGCTGTTTGAAAATTTCAGGTTCGATCATATTTTTTATACCGGTAGTACGTTTGTAGGTAAAATTATTTACAAGCAAGCCGCCGAAAAATTAGTGCCCGTAACATTGGAGCTAGGCGGTAAAAGCCCTGCTGTACTTACTTCTGACGCTAATGTGCGCGTTGCAGCACGCCGCATTGTCAATTCTAAATTTTCCAATTGTGGTCAAATGTGCGTGGCGCCAGATTATGTGCTTGTGCCTACCGCATTAAAAGATAGTTTGATACAAGAACTTATTATCGCCACCAAAAAGTTTTATGGAGAAGATCCAGCGAACACAGATGGTTACGGAAAAATCATCAATGAAAAACAGTGGCAACGTTTAGTTAGTTATTTACAAGACGGCACGGTGGTGCACGGCGGAAAATCAAATGCAGACACTTTATTTATTGAACCAACACTTTTAACAAATGTATCTGTAGATAGTAAAGTGATGCAAGACGAAATTTTTGGTCCGATACTACCAATACTCACCTACGATACCAACGAAGAAGCACTTGCAATTATTAACCGCCATCCAAATCCATTGGCATTTTATGTGTTTACAAACAATAGTGCTGCAGAGCAGTACTGGTTAACAAATGTTCCATCGGGAGGCGCCTGCGTTAATAATACCAGTTGGCATCTTACCAACCACGCACTACCCTTTGGTGGCAGGGGTTTTAGCGGTATGGGTGGGTATCATGGTAAATTAAGTTTTGATACTTTTTCGCATATTAAATCGGTGATGAAAACACCTACTTGGCTCGATCCAGATTTAAAATATCCGCCGTATAAAGGCAAAGGTTGGTTGTTAAAAAAATTAATAGGTTAATGCATACGCGTTTACAAAATATAAAACCCATGATGATAAAATTTGCGATTGTTTTTGGTGTTATTGTTGGCTCTGTTTTACTTATGAAAAAGAAAGACATGAGTTATAGACAATCCATTTTAAAAACGATGTATCCAGTGATTATGTTTCCTGGAAAAATAATGGGTGCTAAAAATGCCGTTCAGCTAAATACGGAAAGCAAAGCGCCTATTAAAGATTTTTACGCGCTTAATGCTGTTTTAAATAATGGTGATTCTATTTCTTTTGAAACCTTTAGAGGTAAAAAAGTATTGCTTGTAAATACTGCTTCCGATTGTGGTTATACCGGACAGTACAAAGAGCTAGAAGCACTCTATCAACAATATAAAAATAATTTAGTGGTGATAGGATTTCCTGCCAATGATTTTAAAGAGCAAGAAAAAAAATCGGACGCTGACATTGCTACTTTTTGCAAAGTAAATTATGGCGTTACTTTTTTACTCATGCGCAAAGGCTCTGTGGTAAAGGGTTCTGAGCAGCAAAGCGTTTATCAGTGGCTTACACAACCAACGGCCAATGGTTGGTGCAGTAAAGCACCCGTTTGGAATTTTTGTAAATATCTAGTAAATGAAGAAGGGGTATTAACGGCTTACTTTCCACAAACAGTGTCTCCGCTTGATGCGGCTGTTATAGCACAGCTTCAATAAAATAAATTGATTACAGCGGACAGTTTTCGTGGTAGTTTATTAATTCAATGGGGGCTCTTTCTACAATAAAGTCTTTGTATACTTCTGCAATTTCGTTGAGTACTTCTTCTACGCCTTCGCTTTCTTTGATGGTTACCAGTCTATTTCTGTAATCTTTAATGCCCGGTAATCCTTTTAAATAGTTGGCGTAATGTCTTCTCATTTCATTGATGCCCACCACCGGACCTTTCCACGCCACCGACTGAATTAAATGCTGCCTACAAACCGCTACACGCTCCGCCACAGTAGGCGCTGCCATGATTTCGCCGGTTTTAATATAGTGCTTGATTTCTCTAAAAATCCATGGATATCCAATGGCCGCTCTACCAATCATAACACCATCTACACCATATTTATTTTTATAGGCCACAGCTTTTTGGGGACTATCAATATCTCCATTTCCAAAAATAGGAATATGTATGCGTGGGTTGTTTTTTACTTTCGCAATTAAAGTCCAATCGGCTTCGCCCTTATACATTTGCGCTCGCGTACGTCCGTGAATGCTAAGTGCTTTAATACCTACGTCTTGTAAGCGCTCTGCTACTTCTTCAATATTTTTACTGTCCTCATCCCAACCCAGCCTTGTTTTTACGGTAACGGGTAATTTAGTCGCTTTAACAACGGCTGCCGTTAAGCGAACCATTAAATCAAGGTCTTTTAAAACACCTGCACCTGCTCCTTTTCCTGCCACTTTTTTTACAGGGCAACCAAAATTAATATCTAATAAATCTGGGTTGGTAACATCTACAATTTTAGCAGCTAGTGCCAAACTATCTTCATCACCGCCAAATATCTGAATACCCACAGGTCTTTCGTAATCAAAAATATCTAGCTTTTTACGGCTTTTGATGGCGTCTCTTATAAGGCCTTCACTACTAATAAATTCGGTGTACATTAAATCAGCCCCGTTTTCTTTACATACCACCCTAAAGGGCGGATCGCTCACATCTTCCATGGGTGCCAACAGTAGCGGAAAATCGGGAAGTTCTATTGTATCTATTTTAACCATGGTCTTTATTTATTTATCCGCTTTTTGTTGCAACCACTTCAAGTGCTATCTTAGATCTCTCAACAATTACGGCGGCGGCACAAATTTACAAGCTTATTTTTCAACTCATGAAACAAACCTATAGTTATCCAGTTCAATTTATATTTTTAATGGGGCTTTTAGGGGTATTTATGATTGTGGGCACCTTTTTATTAACGCTTATAGGGAGTCAACTGCTACATTGTAAGTTGTTAGAAGTGCCAGCGCTACTAAATTTACCAGCCAATGCAGGCATGTCTAAAATTCTTAATTTGGGCGCTACCTTCATTGCCTTTGTTTTTCCAGCGATCATTTTTACCCGCATCAATAAAAAACAATCGCAAACAACATTTGAGGCACTTGGTTTTGCCAAAATTGCTGGTTCAAAATTGTTATTATATACGGTGTTTATTGCCTTTGGCGGAGTTTGGCTCAGCGGCTCACTTGCAGAAATTAACCAGCATATTTATTTGCCTGCAAAATTATTAGAACAAGCCAAAGCACTAGAGCAAACCTATAAGACACTCATGCTTAACATGGCCCGTATGAATAGTGTACTAGATTATATAACGGCTCTTTTTGTAATGGCTTTAGCGCCTGCTATTTTTGAAGAATTACTTTTTAGATCTACAGTACAACCTTTATTTATTGGTTGGACAAAAAATGTATGGGTAGGTATCATTATTACAAGCATCTTTTTTAGCGCGATACATTTTTCGTTCTTTGGTTTTTTATCCAGAACAGCACTTGGTATTGTGCTCGGACTACTTTTTTATCATACTAAAAATATTTGGCTGAGCATTTTAATGCATTTTTTAAACAACGGACTCATAGTCACGCAGCTTTATATTGTAACATTACAAGGTAAATCACTAGAAAAAGCAATGGATGAAAATCTTCCCATTTGGGCTGGACTTAATGGGCTCATGATATTATGGTTCTCATTCAATGCGCTTAAAAAGTATAGCGCTACATTGGTTAAACCGTTGTAACTTCACAATTGTAATCATTCACATTTAATGTATCATTCATTATGTCTTGGGAAAAAATATTTAGCACACGTGTTTTTGCAGAAGCTTCCATTATCGAAGGTGTACTTGCAGAAAATGATGTGCCTGTGCAACTATTAAATAAACAAGACAGTAGTTATCCGATGTTTGGTGACATACAACTTTATGTGCCGCATGATATGGTTGCATTTGCAAGAGTACTTATTGATCAACAATCAGAACATTTAGACTTCACCGTATAATAGCTGCTATGGCACTCGATCTTCAAACATTTAAAACAAGGGCTTTATCGGCAGTTATTTTTGTTGTGGTGATGCTAGGTGCTATTTTTTACAGCATCGATAGTTTTATCATACTTTTTTTAATTGTGCATACGGGTTGCTATATCGAGTATAGCAAACTCATAAAAAAAACACCCACCATTTCAACTACTCAAGCAAAGGTTTTGTATAACTTGTTTGGTCTTGCATATATGACTACTAGCTTTTTTGCTATTACACATTTAGCATCTGCGCATTGGGTTACTGTTTTAGGTACTACAACGTATTATGTGTTACCAATGCTTGTTATTGTGAGTATTTGGATCAATGATACCATGGCTTATATAGTAGGTTCATTTATTGGGAAAACGCCACTTTCGGTGGTGTCACCTAAAAAAACATGGGAGGGTACTATTGGTGGTGCTTTACTTGCGGTGTTAGCAGTGGTATTGTTAGGAAGGTCTTTAACAGGGCTCTCTTATCAAACGCTCATCATTGTGAGCGCTACTTCTGCTATTATGGGTACTGTGGGCGATCTTATACAAAGTAAGTTTAAAAGAATGGCCAGTGTTAAAGATAGCGGCAATATTATGCCAGGACATGGCGGTTTTTTTGACCGTTTCGACTCTTTATTATTAGCAGGCCCTAGTGTATCGCTACTGCTAACCCTTTTTACGCAATAGATTTTACTTTACATTTGCAACTCAAATCATTATTATGACAATTCACCGCGAAGGTTTCCGCACCATTGGTATAACTGCTCTTATTTTTGGTATTATCAATTTAATTTCAATTTCTTATTTAGGAACCTGTTGCCCTAGATTAGCGGGCGCTATTTTTGGCCTAACGCTTTTCTTCTTTTTATTTATCATTTCATTTTTTAGAATTCCCAATAGAACCTTAACCATCAACGACAATCAAATTATTTGTCCTGCCGATGGTAAAGTAGTAGTGATTGAAGAAATTACAGATGTTGAATATTTTAAAGACAAACGCATTCAGGTGAGTGTGTTTATGAGCCCAGCCAATGTGCACGTGAACAGAAATCCAATGAGCGGTAAAGTAGTATATAACCAGTACCATAAAGGAAAGTACCTAGTTGCATGGCATCCAAAATCTTCTACCGAAAATGAAAGATGGAGTGTAGCTGTCGAAAATAACCACGGCACTATTTTATACAAACAAATTGCTGGTGCGCTTGCAAAACGTATTTGTAATTATACTTCAGTAGGTCAAGAAGTAAAGCAAACCGATGAGTACGGCTTTATTAAATTTGGTAGCAGGGTAGATATTTTATTACCTGTAGGCACTAAAATTAATGTTGCACTTAATGAGGTTGTAAAAGGTGGTGTAACTGTTCTTGCTACTTGGTCTTAATACTAGATTTCCTTTTATAAATCGCCTAATTTAGGCCTTAGCACAATGTCTTCGGCAACGGCTGCATCCGATAAAGAAGCAGCGGCCACAATCATTGTAGCTACATCAGCCGCTTCCATAATTCTTTTAGGGTCTACGCCCGATCCGTCCCAACTGGCTGTATAAACAGCCCCAGGATAAATACCCGTAACTTTTATGCCGTGTGGCTTTAATTCTTCGCGTAAATTTTTTGTAAATCCAGCAAGAGCAAATTTGCTGATACTATAACTACCACCATTTGCATAAGCATGAAGTGATGCTATCGAGCAAATATTAAAAATATGTCCTTTTTTAGCGGACATCATGGGAGCAAGCAAAGCTCTTGTTAAATGATAAGCGCTGTACAAATTGCTTTCTATCATCGTAGCAAGTGTCCCAGGTGCTTCGTTATAAATACTGCCGGGTACAAAATGTCCTGCATTATTAATAATGATATCGGGCGTTCCTTTTTCTAAGCACCAAGCTGCAAAAGCATGCACATCCGCTTCGTTAGACATATCGGTGGGCCTTGCTTTAATAGTTGCATCTGGGTAAGCAGTTTGCAGAGCAGAAACGGTATCATACAAAGCCGTTTCACCTCTACTACAAAGTAGAAGGGTATACCCTTTTTGTGCAAATGCAGTAGCTACTGCTTTTCCAATGCCTTTAGAGGCGCCTGTAATTAAAACTATCATACTACGAAGTAACATATTTTTTGGGTAAAACTGCTTTAACTTTGCCGCATGAAATACCAACACCTTTTCTTTGACCTAGATCATACCCTTTGGGATTTTGAAACCAATGCCAAAGAAAGCTTACAAGACCTATATACAGCGCACAACTTGGCAGGCAGAGGTGTAGATAGTTTTGATCATTTTTTTGATCATTATAGTGCACATAATCACCGCTTATGGGATAGGTATACCAAGGGTTTTATTAAACAGGAAGAATTAAAGTGGAAGCGGATGTGGCTTGCGCTACTAGAATATAAAATAGCAGACGAAACACTCTCTAGGCAAATGTCACTCGACTTTTTAGAAATACTTCCTACTAAAAAAACATTGTTTGAAGGCGCCACCGAGCTACTTACTTATTTGCAAGAGAAAGGATACCAGATGCACCTTGTTACCAATGGGTTTGAAAATGTGCAACACCAAAAAATTAAACACGCAGGACTAGATCCATATTTTGGTGCTGTTATTACTTCAGAAGCAAGTAATAGTTTAAAACCCAATAAAGAAATTTTTGATTACGCGTTTGCTAAAACAGGCGCTACTGCTAGTAATAGTATTATGATTGGTGATAATCAAGATGCAGATATCAAAGGAGGTATCAACGCTGGGATGGATACTATTTTTGTTAATCATATTGGCGCTATACCACATGTACATGCCACCCATGAAGTTTTTGATTTACCGTCTATTGCTAAACTTTTATAGTTACATAGGTTCCATAAAAAAGCCGCTAACATGTTAGCGGCTTTTTTTATAAACTAGTTTGTAAAATTATTTTTTTACAACGCTTGCAGTTTTAGGGTCTTTCTTGCATTTTTTGCAATCTTTCTTGCAGTCTTTACCACAAGCTTTTTTCTCTTCTTTTTTGCATTTAGTGCAATCTTTTTTACCATCACAAGCAAATACAGCACCTGTAGTTAGTAAAGCTGCAACAGCAAGCATCATTATTTTTTTCATAAAAAGTGTTTTAGTGTTTTTAGATTATGCTATAAAGTTATATAAAAGTGGAGATCTAGACCCCGTTTTTCTGTTAAAATCACCATTTTTCGTCGTCAGGAATGCTAGAAGGGTCCATTTTGTACTTTTCCCTAGAAGCTTTAGCAGCCGCAATACGCTCGATTATAAGGGCAGCTATAATATTGGCGGCGTCTACACCCTTATTTTCTGCAAGTAGTTGACTTAGTTTTTTTTCGCTCACATCTAAGCGGTACAACACCAATAAAAGTTTTTTAAAATCTTGGGTAATCCATTCGTTGATGAGCTTTGTTAAAGCCGATGGGTCCAGTTTTTCTATGGTTTCGAGGCTTAATTCCATACTATTAAATTACACATACTTTTCTATCACACCTAGTCCAAATAATGCAAAATCATATTTTACCGGATCTTTTGGATCGAGTGTTTTAAGGTACTGGGTAAGTTCAAGTCCTGCTTGCCAATCTATTTTGGTGCGGTCTAATAACTGAAATCTTTTGGCTACTCTTGCAACGTGTAAATCTATAGGACAAATAAGTTCGCTGGGTTTAATGGAATTCCAAATGCCAAAGTCAACGCCTTTATTGTCTTTACGAACCATCCACCTGAGGTACATATTAAGCCGTTTACAAGTAGAGCCTTTACTGGGCGTAGCAATATGCTTTTTGGTTCGGGGTGGCGCGTCGGGTAATGAAAAAAAGTATTGGTGAAAATGATGAAGCCTCGCTGCTGGATTATTATCTGGTGCTAAACAAAAAGCAGCTTCTAAACTTTCATGCGCACTATAATGCGTTTTTAAAAATTCTATAAAATAGAGTAAATCCGTAGTGTTAAAAGTACGGTGTTTAAAGGCTAGTAATTTCTTAAGATCAGATTCTTGATGCTCCACACAAAATTGATGCGGCGCATTGTCCATTAGCTGCATCAGCTCTTTGGATTTTTGTATGATGGTGGTTCTGTTACCCCATGCAAAAATGCTTGCAAAAAAACCTGCAATTTCAATGTCTTGTTTTTTTGAAAACAAATGCGGTATACAAATAGGGTCGTCTTTAATAAAACTAACCTGGTTGTATACCGCAACTTTTTTATCAAAAAATGCTTTGAGTGAATCCTGGTTTGCTCGGTTATCTCCAGCCATCGCCGTCTAATATATTCCCAATACCACCAAGTACACTGCCTTCTTCTCTTCGAGAAGTTGTTGCATATTGTAAAATGCGTCCTGCTAAACGGCTGATAGGAAGGGTTTGAATCCAAACGGTACCAGGTCCTCTAAGTGTTGCAAAAAAGAGTCCTTCACCACCAAAAATGCTGTTTTTGATGCCGCCTATAAACTGGATATCATATTGTACACCTGAAGTAAAACCAACAATACATCCGGTATCAATTTTTAATAAATCACCTTCTTGTAATTGTTTTTGTACCACGTGACCGCAAGCATGTAAAAACGCCATACCATCACCTTCTAATTTTTCCATGATAAAACCTTCGCCGCCAAATAAGCCGGTACCTAATTTTCTTTGAAATTCGATACCTACACTTACGCCTTTAGCTGCGCAAAGGAAAGCGTCTTTCTGACAAATAATTTTGTTTTGATATCTTGACAAATCAAGTGGAATAATTTTACCTGGATACGGTGATGCGAAACTTACGGTTTTAATGCCACCTGAAGTATTGGTAAACGCTGTCATAAATAGGTTTTCACCCACCAATAAGCGCTTACCTGCGTTCATTAATTTTCCTAAAAAGCTGGATTGTGCACCACTGCCATCGCCAAATAACGTTTCCATTTGAACGCCATCTTCCATCATCATAAATGCACCCGGTTCAGCAATTGCAGATTCGCTTGGGTCTAATTCAACCTCCACATACTGCATTTCTTCTCCATAGATTTTGTAATCGATTTCGTGATTTTGTATCATACACTAATTTTTAAAACCAGCTACCAACAAATGTTTCGCCAGCGTTTTGTAATTTATTTTTTCTTGCCTTTACTTTTATTTTATGTTTGATCATAACGGCTACCATCAAAAATAAAAAGATAAATGTAAATGGAGGAATACCTAAAAAGCTAATCCAAGTGCCGCCAAACATTTTACGCATAGGTCTACGAAGACGCTCAGCAATTAAATACATACTTGGCACAATAATCAGCGTCATGAAAAACGCAAATGCAAGTCCAAATATGATGGTCCAGCTTAGTGGCTTCCAAAACGCAACGCTATCGCCGCCTAAAAATATGTGCGGGTTTAGTTCCGAAAATAAAGTGATGAAATTGATATTAAATCCAATCGCAATTGGAATAAAACCAAGTATTGCAGCTACTGCAGTAAGTAATACCGGAATAATTCTGGTTTTACCTGCCTGAATAATAGCGTCTCTTGTTTTCATGCCTCTGCTTCTTAATTCATCGGCAAATTCAATCACTAGAATTCCGTTTTTAACCACAATACCTGCAAGACCTACAATACCAAGTCCTGTCATCAGGCCTGATACTTCCATGCCGGTAATGGCAAAACCTAAAAACACACCAATCACACTAAATAAGATTTCACTCAAAATGATAACCGATTTACTTACCGAATTGAATTGTAATACAAGGGTAAATAAAATAAGCATGAGTGCAATTAATAGTGCTTTTCCTAAGAAGGCAACCGTTTCTGCTTGTTGTTCTCCTTCACCGGTTTGTTTAATAGTTACAGCATCCGTTACGCCTTTAAAGTTTTCAATATGCTTTCCAATTACTTGGTTTACGCTGGTAGCATTGTAACCTTCGGTGGTTAACACATTAGAGCGTAGTGTGATTAAGCGCTTCTGATTTTTGCGTTTTACACTTCCAAGAGTGCTGGTAGGGTCTACTTTTACAAGTGCACTGATCGGAATATTTTTAACAGCACCGCCAGAAGCCATGTCTCTAAAAGAGATACGCATGTTTAATAAATCCGTTAAGCTTTTGCGCTGAACAGCATTGTTGCGTAACTGAATTTTATATTCTTCTTTACCTTCTTTGATTTTAGAAATTTCTTTACCAAAAAGAGCTGTTCTAATTTGCATACCAATTTGAGCAGTAGACACACCTTCAATAAGGGCGCGCTCTCTATCAATACTTAATGTGATTTCTGGATTTTTTAAATCCACATCCATTTTAAGTTCTTCTACACCTGGTACGCGAATAGAATCTAAATAGTTTTTAAGCGAAGAAGCTGTTTTGATCATAGCGTCAAAATCTTCACTAGCAATTTCAATGTTAATGGGAGGGTCGGTTGGTGGTCCACCACTTTCTTGGTTCACACTAATTTCTGTTCCAGGAATACCCTGAACTGCCTGCCTAACTTGATCTAGGTAGGGCGCCGTGCTTTTGCCATCTCTTTTTTCATATTCTACAAACGATACTTGTATGCGACCAAGTTCACTTCTTGTAGTACGGTCACCACTGGTAGGGTCGGCAGCGTTTACAGCCACGTTACTAATGATACTTTCTACAATCGGATTGGTTTTACCGTTTTCGGTACCTAAAACTTTATTAACCCTTCCTTCTAGCACGCGTGTAATAGAATCGGTGTAGCGTACATCAGAACCTACGGGTAATTTCAGGTATACAAACATCTGGTTAGGATCTCCTTTAGGGAAAAACGATACAGGAATTCTACCTCCAACAATGGATCCTACAAATAAAAATAAGGAAACAAAAAAGAGTGCAATAATACCTATCAGTAAATGAACCGGTCTCCAACCTTTTAATGCCCATTGTAATAATGACTCGTAATGATTCATAATCCAAGGAAGCGCTTTGTTTTGGAAATTGTGAATGGCATCTGTAATAAAGTACCTGTTTAATACAACAAGTAACATGAACGTGATTAATAGATTTCCAAAAAATGGAGCACCCGCAATATCTAATAAAACACCAATGCCAACAGCGATCCAAAATCCTTTCTTTTTAAAGATGGCAGATTTAGGTTCTTGGCTGTCTGTTTCTGGGTGATTCATAAAATCAACCGCAAATACAGGGTTCATAATAAATGCTACTACTAAAGATGCTGCTAGTGTAAAGATGAGCATGGTGGGTAGGTAGACCATAAACTTACCAATGATTCCGGGCCAAAATAGGAGCGGGAAAAATGGAGCAAGGGTAGTGATGGTTCCAGCTAATACCGGGATGAAAACCTCTCCAGCAGCCATTCTTGCAGCGTTATTGACACTTAATTTACCCTTACCTTCTACAAATATGCGGTGCGTATTTTCTATCACTACAATGGCGTCGTCCACAATAATACCAAGCCCAAATAGTAGCGCAAAGAGTACAATAAAATTGAGTGTTACATGTGTACCAACAATTAAATCGGCGCCTGGTAAAAATACAAACGCAACAAACATACTAAGTGGAACAGATAGCGCCACAAAAAATGCGTTGACAACACCCATAAAAAACATAAGTACAATCAGTACTAGAATAAATCCAATGATAATTGAATTTACGAGTTCATTAAAGGAGCTTCTGGTTTTAATACTCTGATCACCAGAAATAACTGCTTTTAAATTATTCGGATAAATGCTTCCTTTACCTTCCTCAACTATTTTTTTAACACCATCAGATGTTTCAATTAAATTTTCGCCACTTCTTTTAATGATATTAAGTGTTACTACGTTTTTGCCATCTAGACGCGCAAAACTTTCGCGCTCTTTGGTGGTATCCGCAATGGTTGCAATGTCTTTGAGGTAAATAGGCGCACCACTTGTGTTTCTAACAATAATATTTGCAATGTCACCCGCTGTTTTAAGTTGCCCTTTTAGTTGCAGGGTTCTTTTCATATTACCTACCTCTAATAAACCGCCAGAGATATCCATGTTTTCTCTTTGAATGGCGTACGTGATATCGTCAAAAGTAATACCCGCGCTTTGTGCACGGTAATTGTCTACATTGATTTGGAATTCTCTTTCCGGTGCACCTACAATATCTACTCTGTTAATCTGAGACAGATTTTCGAGTTTATCTTTTAGGTCGTCGGCATATTTTTTTAGACGCGGTAAATCAAAATCGCCACTTAGGTTCACAGACATAATAGGCTGTTCACTAAAGCTTACTTCTAAAACGGTTGGTTCAATGGTTAAGTCTTTGGGAAGATCCTGCTTGGCCTTATCAGTCGCATCTTTTACTTTTTGAAGTGCTATTTCTGTTTTAACCTGGGTATCAAACTCCACCATGATCGCCGAAAAGTCTTGCTGAGAATTACTGGTGAATTTTTTAATTTTTGCACCCGTAATACTTTTGATTTGCTTTTCGATAGGCCTTGTTACTAGGTTCTCGATGTCTTTTGGTGAGTTTCCTACATACACAGTTTGTACATAAATCGTAGGAATGACAATGTCTGGAAACTGTTCTTTAGGCAGTGTTACAAACTGATAAATACCTGCAAGGCTCACAAACAAAATCACTAAATAAATAGATGTTTTGTTTTTGATACTCCAGGTAGTAGGTCCAAATTCTTTGAATTTGGCTTTTATATTTTCTGTGAATTGCATACAATATTTTTATTCGTATTCTAATTATTTACTAGCAAGAACAATCAATTGACCGTCATATAAACTCTGAAATCCTTCTGTTACAATTTGGTCACCTGCTTGTAAACCCGATTTGATTTCTAATTGATCTTTGTAGAATTCGCCCACTGTTACCATACGTTTGCGCGCAATTAATTTACCATTCTCTGCTACAGCTACCATTACGTATTTGCCGGCTTCGTCATTTTGTAAGGTGTTAACTGGAATCGCAATGGCATTAGAAATGCTATAATCTAAAATTTGTACGAGTGCAATTTGGTTAGGTCTCAAATCTTTATCGGCAGCCACTTTAGCTTCAATAAAAAAGCTTCTGCTATTAGGGTTGATGATTTTACCTACCACCGAAATAGGCGCTTGGATGTTCTTTTGTAAATCAGGTAGATTAATGGTAAGCTTGGTTCCTGTTTTAACACGTTGGCTATAATTTTCAGGCACTTCTGCAGTAACTTTTAATTTACTGGTGTTTACTATTTTAATTTGACCAGCACCAGCAAAAATTTCACCAACACGAACGTTCACGTCTTCTGCAACACCGTCAACATCACTATATACCGACGTAAACTGAACTTGCTCACGACTAATTTTTACTTGCTCCTGCGCAGTTTTAAGTTGATTTTCTAATAATTCAACATTGTTTTTGGCTGAAATGATTTGCACTTCTGTTCCAATATTTTGTTCCCACAAATTCTTTTGCTTTTGATAGAGTGTTTTAGCAAAAGAAAGTTGCGTTTTTAAGGTTTCAAGACCTTGCTCTGCAGCAATTAAAGCTTGACGCTGAATGGCATCGTCTAATTTTAAAAGTAGTTTTCCTTTAGGTACTACATCTCCTCTTTTTACAAAAACTCCTTTTACTTGACCTCCACCGCCGCGGGCAGTTACATAAGAAACGCTTTCAGATTCAATTTTACCTTGTAAATCAATATAATGATTAAAGGTTTGTGCAGCAAGTACTGCAGTTACAACAAGCTTACCTGTTGCTTGATTGGCAGCCGCTGTATCAAGTGTAGTGATTTCTGTTTCTAGCGCGCTAACTTCTTTTTTAAGTGCAGCTAATTTATTTTTTTTGTCGTTTAAGCTTCCACTTTTTTCGCTTCCGTTACATGCTATAAAAGCTGCTAAAACGCTAACAAGTGAGATTTTAATGATTGCTTGCATGGTATATGTATTTACTTATTATTTTAATTATAATTTTCCTGTTGCTTTTAAATAATCAACGCGTGCAATAATGGCACTGTACATGGCGCCGATATAATTGGTTTGCGCTGTTACTAAATCTGTTTGTGCGCCTGTGATTTCCATATTGGAACCAGTGCCTATTTCGTATTTCTTTTTGGTTTGTGCGTACACTGATTCAGCTAATTGCATATTCTTTTTCTGATTGTTCAGTGTACTGATAGCCGTTGCGAAATTCATTTTAGCCTGCGTTACTTCTGCGTCAATGGTAAGCCTTAAGTTTTGCAATTGATTTTCGGTTTGTTGTAAATCAATTTTAGCTTTTGAGATTCTTGCTTTTCTTGCAAAACCATCAAAAATAGGGGCGCTAATATTAAGCCCTATAAAGCTCGTGGTAAACCAGTCGCCACTTTTGAAAAAAGTAAACTGATTTCTTTGGGCATTTTTAGTGTATGCCCCAGACATGGCTACCGTTGGTAAATAGCTTAGCTGATATCTTTTAATATTGTATTCGTTTAATTTTTTACCTAAGCTAACCGCTTGAAATTCTTTACGGTCGGTATACTGATAATCTTGATTGCTCGCAATATCTGTGGTAATTTGATCTTCTGAAATTTTGTCTGTTAATACCAGGGTGTCTTTTACAGGCATACCCATTAAGGTTTTAAGACCAATATACCCTAATTCAATAGCGTTTGAAGCCTTTAATTTTTCAGTTTCTAAATTGGCAATTTGAACAGAAATTTTATCGAGATCTAATTTCTCTACAAATCCATTTTTGTATAACTCTTTGGAGTCATGCTCTAATTTTTGAAGTCTTTCAATATTTGCATCTAGTAATCCAATTTGAGTTTTACTTACCACAAGCTGGTAATAAATTTTGTGGATATTGGTTTTTATCATTTCCTCGGTTACTTCTGCAGATTTTTGCTGTAAAGCAATGGTGGTTCTGCGCGCTTGAAGTGCCACAAATACTTGACCATCAAATAACAGTTGCTGTAGCTGTAAACTAGCATTGGCATTGTATTTGGTTCCAAATCTTACAGGGATATAACTACCTGCAGTACCTCCAAAAATTTCACCTGGAAGTAAAGAAACGGGAAGTTGTAAATAATTAACACCTCCAACTGTAGCATTGATCGTTGGTAACGCAGAAGCCGTTACTTCTTTGTTGATTGCTTCCTGACTTTTAATAGTCAATAATGCATTTTTTACTTGCAGGTTGTTTTTGTAGGCATAATCGACACACTGCGATATGCTAAATTCATTTTTTGTTTGTGCAGTGGTTGTATTTGCAAACGCCATAAGCGTTATAACAAAACTAGCTGCCAACATCCTTTTCGTGTTCATTTTCATTTATTTTTTCTTTCTTGCTTATATGCTTCAATTGTTTTTAATCCAGCCTGGGTTGCCATGCCGTGTAAAAAGTTATCTGTTGTTTCTGTAATTATTTGAATAGGGGTAAATTTATTTGAAGGAAAATGTTCAAAGTCAAACATCAAAAACATATTGGCAAGTCTGTACCTAGTGAGCACGTCTACATCAATATTGGCTCTATACAATCCTTCTTGTTTTCCACGTTCAATATTTGCTTTTGTGATTTCGTAAAAGAAGGTATTCTTGTGCGCTCTAAATTTTTCAAACCCAGAACTGTGGTATTTTTGTAAGTCAAACATTACGGATGGGTTCATATGTTTGAACATTTCTTGTGCTGTATCAAGTGCTAAAAACATTTCATGGATAGCATTTTCACTGATGGCAGCGTACCTGCTAAATTCTTCATGGTGTCGTTCAATTTCAATGTTGATCACCCCTTCTACTAGCGCATCTTTGTCTTTAAAGTACTGATAGATGGTTTTTTTGCTCATACCTAAGTGGTTGGCAATTTCATCCATGCTAACGCTTCTTATGCCATATAACATAAAAAGCTCATGTGTTTTTCTGATGATTCTTTCTTGCGTTTCCATTTTTTAATTGAGGGTGCAAAACTATGGAAACATTTTATGTAACCAAAGTTTCCATTCAAAAATAAACCGTAATTTTGTTGAACGGTAGTTTGCGCGAACTATCCATTAACTTGCACCCAAATTTCAGCCATGAATACCAGGTATAAGCAGCTTAGAGCACAGGTAACGCTCAAGCGCTTGCTCCAATTTTTCTTTCAGGGTCTTATTGTTTTAGCCCCAATAGCCGTGACCTTATGGGTTGTTCTAGGCCTATTTCAATGGGTCGATGGCTTTTTGCCCAATCTCATTAACACATTGTTTCCCAGTGCTTTAGATAAAAATATTGACGGATCCCTCCGTAAAATACCCGGTTTAGGTTTTGTGGTAGTGGTACTATTGGTGCTCTTTGTGGGTTGGCTTTCCTCCTTGTTTGTGGTTGAAAAGTTGGTGTCCGTTTTTGATACGGTGCTAGAAAAAACGCCTGGTATTAAATTTATTTATTCGTCAGTCAAGGACTTTTTAGAAGCATTTGCCGGTAATAAAAAGAAATTTGATAAGCCGGTGCTCGTTAATGTGGATGCTTCTGGGGTTTGGAGAATTGGATTTATCACCCAACCCTCTAATACAGAATTTGGTTTACCGGATCATGTAACGGTGTATGTACCGCATTCTTATGCGATATCAGGGATTACGTATATCGTTCCAAAAACAAATATTAAAATATTGGATAATGTATCTGCGGCCGATGCCATGAAATATACCGTTTCAGGTGGCGTAACGGATGTTCATGACGATAGTATTATCACAGACCTTAATAAAAATGAAACTGCATAATTTTAATTCTGGACCTTCTATTTTACCGCCCGTTGTAATGCAAAAAGCAGCGGAAGCCATCATGGATTTTGAGGGCTCTGGTTTATCTATTTTAGAAATTGGACACCGCACTGCATTGTTTCAAGATGTAATGCAAGAAGCAGTACAATCCGTAAAATCACTCATGCAAATTGGTGATGATTACGAAGTGTTGTTTTTACATGGTGGCGCTACTACGCAGTTTATGCAAGTGCCCATGAATTTACTGGATACGCATGAAACAGCAGCTTATTGTGACAATGGTATTTGGGGCAATAAAGCCATTAAAGAAGCAGCGAATTTTGGAAATGTACAAGTTGTAACAGATAGTACTTCCAACAACCATACACGGATCGATAAAAACTTTACAGTGGATCCTGCTGCAAAATATTTGCATTTTACCACCAACAATACCGTAGAAGGAACACAGTGGCATACCCTACCAAACACAAGCGCACCGCTTGTTGCAGACATGAGTAGCGATATCTTTTATGCACCTCGTAATTTTAATCAGTTTTCACTGATATATGCGGGAGCACAAAAAAATATGGGAGCTGCGGGTGTAAATATGGTGGTTGTAAAAAAAGAAATTCTCGGAAAAATTGCTAGAAAAATTCCGACTATCATGGATTATCAAAAGCATATTGCAGCTGGTTCACTCATGAATACGCCACCCGTTTTTGCGATCTATGTAAGTTTATTAACGCTCCGTTGGATTATAGAAGAAGGGGGCCTACCTGAAATGCAAATCCGCAATACAGCAAAATCAAATTTATTATACGAAACCATTGATTCATTACCTGTTTTTGAAGCGCGTGTCGCAAAAGAAGATAGAAGCCTAATGAACGCCGTATTCTTTTTAAAAGATCAAAGTTTAGAAGAAAGCTTTTTAAGTCTTTGTAAAGAAGAGGGTATGGTAGGTGTTAAAGGATATAGGACTGTAGGGGGCGTACGAGTAAGTATGTACAACGCCATGCCTTTATCGAGCGTTCAAATTTTTTGTGACTTAATGAAACATTTTGCTTCTAAACATGGTTAAAACTTTTTATAGAATTTTATTATTGATTGTTTTGGTTGCCTCGTTTAACGCTGCGGCCACTGCACAACAAACAGTTGTTACAGGGGTTGTAACAGATTTAAATAGTGGCGCACCCATCCCTTATGCAACCATTGTATTTAAAGGAGGACGTGGAACCGTAACAGACAGCGCAGGAAAGTACAAGCTCGTTGGCACCAATCAAATAGGGAGTATTAAAATTTCTTATGTTGGCTACAAAACGGTTACCAAAAATATTCAAATAGGTAAAACACAAGTAATTGATATTATTATGGAAGTGGATCCGCTGCTTTCTAATAACGTTACCGTTTCTACCAATAAACGTGCGCCATATAAAAATAAAAACAATCCAGCTGTTGATCTTATTAAAAGAGTGATTGCCAATAAGCCGCTCAATAAGCCTGATAGTTATGATTATATCCAGTACGACGAATATGATAAGGTGGAATTATCACTTAGTAAAATTCCTGAAAAAATTACCAATAGTAAACTGCTTAAAAAGTATCAGTTTTTACTAGACAATAAAGACACCCAAAAAATAGCAGGCAAAGCACTCATCCCTATTTATTTAGAAGAGCGTTTGTCTTCACATTATTTTCGAAAATCTCCAGAAAAAACAAAAGACATTGTAATTGCGCAAAAGCGCGTAAACTTTGGGGATTACGTAGACAACGATGGCGTGAGCACCTATTTAAATAGGCTTGTGATGGATATTAATATTTATGAAAATAATATTCCTTTATTCACCCACGAATTTTTAAGCCCCATTGCCGATGTGGCCCCTACATTTTACATGTATTATATTAGGGATACCATAACGGATGCTAACGGTTTGAAATTAGTGAAGCTTTATTTTACGCCACGCAATACCAACGACTTGTTGTTTAGAGGCACCATGTATATTACCCTTGATGGTAATTACGGTGTTCAAAAAATGACCATGTTTATTAGTAAAAATGCAAACGTAAATTTTGTTAGAGAATTAAATATTGATTTAGATTTTGAACAAGGTAATGATAGTAGATATCATTTAATAAAGAGTACTGCATTTACGGAAGCTGCTTTAACAAAAAATAGCAAAGGTGGTGTGTTTGGTGGCCGAACCGTTTCTTATAAAAATTACACCATCAATAAAGCCTTACCGGATTCTATCTATACTGGACCTTCACTCGTTGTTAAAGCGGATGCAGCAAACTACAACGAATCATTTTGGAATGCTAGTAGACATGATACTTTAACAAAAGCAGAATCTAAAGTATATAGTAATATTGATAGCCTCGAAAAAATGCCATCTTTTAGAAGAACGATGGCTGTTGTTACACTTTTAGTAGCGGGCTATACGGCCATTGGTCCAGTAGATATGGGACCTGCGGCCACTTTTTATAGTTTTAATCCAGTAGAAGGATTTAGACTTAGGCTGGGTGGACGTACCACACCAAAATTAAGCAAGCGTATTTATTTTGAAGGGTATGGTGCATATGGTTTTAAAGATGAAAAATGGAAATACTATGGTGGCTTAACATACTCTCTCAACAATCAATCTATTTATGCATTCCCAATGCATTTTGTGCGTGCGAGTTATCAAAAAGAAACCAAAATTCCCGGACAAGAATTAGAATTTGTATCGGAGGATAATATTTTGCTTTCCTTTAAACGAGGACTCAACGACAAGTGGACCTACAATAAATACTTCAAAATTGATTACGTACATGAATTGCCAAGCAGGTTATCATATACGATTGGTTTTAGAAACTGGAGGCATGAAGCAGCGGGTGGACTTGTTTATCAAACCGTAAAAAATGGGCAAACAGTAACTGTTCCGGAGGTTAACACATCAGAAATAACAGGACAAATTAGATGGGCGCCACATGAGCAGTTTTTTCAGGGTAAGGTTTACCGCATTGCCATGGTAAATAAATATCCCATTCTTACCCTTAATTATACAGCTGGTTTAAAAGGCGTAATGGGTAGTAGTTATAATTACCAGAAAGTGAGTTTCACTTTTGATAAACGTTTTTATTTATCTCAACTTGGTTTTACGGATGTTAATTTTGAAGCAGGAACAATGTTTGGAAAAATTCCGTATCCGTTATTAAGTATTCCGCGCGCAAACCAAACATACGCCTACCAATTAAATTCTTATAACCTCATGAACTTCCAAGAGTTTGTAAGTGACAGGTACGCGTCTTTATTTGTTGAACATTATTTTAACGGATTGATATTTAACCGTATTCCTTTATTTAAAAAACTAAAACTGCGTGAGCAATTAGCGGCTAGGGTTATTTATGGAAGTTTACGAGATGAAAATGATCCTGCAAAAAATCCAGATCTAATTGCATTCCAAAATTACAATGGCGCTGTAACAAGTTTTAGCCTTAATCAGGGACCTTATTTTGAAGGCAGTGTAGGTATTGGAAATATATTTAAGTTTTTGCGCGTTGATCTTGTTAAAAGGTTTACTTATACCAACAACCCTTACATAACCAAGCTAGGGATTCGTACAAGATTTAGATTTGACTTTTAACACTGGGGAATATGCATGTTAGAAATGTATGGGTTATAGTGCTGGGCTTATTGATGGGTGTAGTTGATAGCTACGCTAACACAGCGCTAGATTCTTTTCCTATACCAAAGCCCACCGCTAAACAACTCTTTTATTTACAAAGAACCACCAATAGCAATACCATCATTTGTGATCTTAATACGGATTCCAAAGGGCAGCTTATCAAAGACAACCCAGTACACGTGTATTGGATACGTTATGACGAAGGGGGAGAAAAAAAAGAATTAAGTTATATTCAAGAAACTTTTGCTTACGGAATTAAGCATGACTTACTTCCCAACGGCGTTTATAAACTTCATTTTGTTTCCTACAAAAAACAAGTCTTTTATTTAAAGCGTTCTCCAAAAGACAATCAATACAAAGTTTATTTTTTACTCAACAATAAAGAATTTGTTTTACAAAAACTATTTGTAAAAATTGAAGGCGGAACTTTTTGGGTGCCCAATGTAATTTATATGGAGATTATTGGAAAAGACGAATATTCTGGCACGCCATTTTCATATAAATTCAAGCCTTAATTCATTAGAATTGCCGATATTTGAAGCATGGCAATCATTCAACCTTTTAAGGCTTTGCGCCCGCAGCCTCAGCTAGCAAAACAAGTAGCTAGCCGTCCTTACGATGTATTAAATAGTGCAGAAGCTAAAAAAGAAGCAGCAGGTAATCCCGCCTCTTTTTTGCACATTACAAAAAGCGAAATTGATCTACCAGAATCGGTAGATATTCATGACGCACAAGTATATGAACAAGCAAAAGAAAATTTAGCGGCTTTTATAAAGCGCGATGTAGTTTTTAGAGAATCTAAAGAGTGCTATTATATCTATCAATTAATTATGCATGGTAGGTCTCAAACCGGACTTGTATGCGTAAGTAGTGTGGATGATTATGAAAATGACATTATTAAAAAGCACGAGTTTACAAGACCAGAAAAAGAACTAGACCGCATCAATCATATCAAAACATCGGGCGCTCAAACGGGGAATGTATTTTTAGCTTACCGCAATAATGTTGGATTGGATACACTTATCGAAAACTGGAAAAAAACAAAAACAGCGGTGTATGATTTTGAAGCTGATGATGAGATCCAGCATACCATTTGGGTAGTAAATGATGAGTCTACTATACAAGAAATCAGCTCTATATTTCAAAATGAAATTCCATGTACCTATATTGCTGATGGACATCATAGAGCTGCATCTGCTGCAAAAGTGCGCGCTGCTTTAGGTGCCAATGCTGGTAAAAATGCGGATTATTTTTTAACCACTTTATTTCCTTCCAATCAGTTGTATATCATGGATTACAACCGTGTTGTAAAGGATTTACATGGGTTAACGCCTGCTGCATTTTTAGAAGCGGTAGCAAATCAATTTGATGTTGAGCAGTTGTCTAAAGAGCCATTTAAGCCACAAGCACTTCATGAAATAGGCATGTACTTAAACGGAAGTTGGTATAAACTCACTGCTAAGCCTGGTACTTTTACCGAAGATCCAATTGGTATTTTAGATGTAACTATTTTACAAAACAATATTTTGGATGGTATACTAGGTATTGCTGATCCACGTACTGATTCTCGTGTAGATTTTGTAGGTGGTATTAGAGGACTTCAGGTACTCGCCGATAGAGTAGACAGCGGTCAATTTGCGGCAGCATTTAGTTTGTATGCTGTTACGATTGATCAACTATTTGCAATTGCGGATACAGGAAATGTAATGCCTCCAAAAAGTACTTGGTTTGAGCCTAAATTAAGAGATGGTTTATTAACCCATCTTATTTACGAGTAGTATAAACACATGCCATGCATATGAAACGATTGTTTGATTGCCTCGATCATCAGCTAGATCATTTTCCTAAAAAGGACATGCTTGCTGCCAAAGAAAAAGGTGTTTGGAAAACATATAGTACTGCGGATGTAGCAAGTACTGTAGACGCATTAAGCGCCGGATTAATATCGCTAGGTGTTAGTGGTCATAATTTTACCCCCGAGTCCAGTGACAAAATTGCTATCATGAGTAGCAATAGGCCTGAGTGGGTTTTTACAGACCTTGCTTGTCAACAAATTGGCGCTATTTTAGTTCCCTTATATCCAACAACCAACCCCATTGAGGTAGAATTTATTTTAAATGATGCAGCGGTTGGGTATGTTTTTGTAAGCAACCTCGAGTTGTATGAAAAAGTAAAATCAGTTGCCTCAAAAGTGCCTTCTATTAAAGGTATTTATACATTTGATGCTATAGAAGGTGCGGTGCACTGGACTTCACTTACAAATGCAGCAACACCGGCACTGCTAGATCAAGTAGCAAGTATTAAAAAAACAATTCCGGTTACTCAGTTAGCAACTATCATTTATACATCCGGTACAACGGGTGTTCCTAAAGGTGTGATGCTGAGTCATCAAAATATTTATAGCAATGTGATGTTTTCAAAAGAGAGTTTTCCTTTTGAAGATGCGCCAGATTCTAAAGTGCTTAGCTTTTTACCGCTCAATCACATTTTTGAAAAAATGGTTACGTACATTTATTTGTACAGTGGCATTTCTATTTATTACGCTGAAAGCCTTGATACCATTGGTGATAATTTAAAAGAAATTAAACCAGATGGCTTTACAACGGTACCACGTCTACTGGAAAAAGTATTTGAAAAAATAATGGCCAAGGGCGCCGAGCAAACTGGCATCAAGAAAAAATTATTTTTTTGGGCAGTGGCGCTTGGTGAAAAATATGACAATATACAAAGTGGTGGATTTTGGTATAACCTGCAATTAGCGATTGTCAACAAACTCATTTTTACAAAATGGCGTGAAGCTCTTGGTGGTAACGTTTCTTTTATTGTTACGGGTGGTGCGGCTTGTCAGGTAAAACTGCTCCGCATTTTTAATGCCGCTAAAATTCCTGTGTTTGAAGGGTATGGTCCTACCGAAAATAGTCCAGTAATAAGTGTGAACCGCAAGGCAAAGGGCGGCACCAAATTTGGTACCGTTGGCCCTGTAATTAATGGCATAAAAGTGAAAATTGAATCCGATGGTGAAATATGTGTAGCAGGCGCAAGTGTGATGGTGGGTTATTATAAGCGTCCGGATTTAACGGCAGAAGCAGTGATAGATGGATGGCTCCATACGGGCGATATTGGCGTTTTTGAAAACGATATTTTCTTAAAAATTACCGACCGTAAAAAAGAACTCTTTAAAACAAGTGGCGGTAAATATGTAGCACCGCAGCCTATCGAAAACAAGTGTAAAGAAAGTCCCTTTATTGAGCAGTTTATGGTGGTAGGTGCCGATCGTAAATTTGTAGGAGCACTTATTGTACCATCTTTTGGAACTTTAAAAACTTGGATGGAAGACGAGGGTATTGAATACACTACAAATGCTGCTGCTGTGGCAAATCCAAAAGTGATAGCATTATTTGATGGCATTATTGCTGAGTACAATACCTTTTTTAACCACGTAGAGCAAGTTAAAAAGTTTGCTTTATTAGATAAAGAGTGGACGGTAGAGTCTGGCGAGATGACGCCTAAATTAAGCCTAAAGCGAAAAGTGGTGATGGAAAATTGTAAAGCAGCTATTGAAAGTATTTATGCCGAATAATACGGCAGGCTTTCAATAGCTGCGTTGGTATATTTTATTCTACGCCTGGTTGTTTTAACTGCCAGTTTGTTTTTTTCTTTTCTACGTCAACCATGTTTTTTACATCACGTAGTAATTTTTTAGCGTCATATACAATACCGTCTTTAATAGTGTATTGTACGCCACCAATTCTTGTAATTTTATTATCAGGTGTTAAATGCACTGCACCCGTGCCGTATAGTACTTGTAAATTTTTGAGTGGGTTGGCATTTACAATTACAATGTCTGCAAGTTTGCCAACTTCTACACTTCCCAAATCTTTTTCTTGACCTAGTGCTTGTGCGCCATATAAAGTAGCAGATCTAATCACTTCTAATGGATGAAATCCAGCTTCACGAAGTAGTTCTAATTCTCTAATATATCCAAAGCCATAGGTTTCATAAATAAATCCATTATCAGATCCTGCCGTTACACGACCGCCTCTGTTTTTATATTCATTTACAAAAGTCATCCATAGTCTGTAATTGTTTTTCCATTCTACTTCCTGCTCGGTACCCCAGTTTACCCAGTATGAACCGTGCGATTGAAATGAAGGTTCATAAAATTTCCATAGCGATGGTAGTGTGTAGTTTTCGTGCCACTCGGCTCTACGTGCGCGGTGTAAATCTCTATTGGCGTCGTAAATATTAAAGGTTGGATCTAATGTAAAATCTACAGCGAGTAAATCATTCATCACTTTATTCCAGTGTGGTGTATGCGGCGCTGCTGCTTGCTTCCATAATTTTCCTGCTTCTTCAAAACGGTGTTCTTCGTTGTTGTAGTTGTAATCGGCTGGGAAGTTTTGAATGGTTTTATCTTCAAACAGTGCCTCTGGTAATCCATACCAGTGTTCCATACTTGTCATGCCCGCTTTTGCAGAGTTCACAACGTTCCATCTTGCTACGTCTACTTGTGCGTGGTGACATGTAGAGCGGAGCCCTAAAGCTTTATTTTCTCTGATTGCAGCGTCCATCACTTCTGGAGGTGCACCAAAAAATTTAATTCCATCGGCGCCATTTTTAGCGTTTTCTCTTACCCATGTTTTCGCTTCTTCTGCATTTGTAATAGGTGATTTACTTCCTTGTCCAAAAGCAGTGTATGCGAATATGCGAGGTGCTGTAATGGTGTTCTCTAAAGATTTTGCTTTATGATCTAACACCCAAGAAAGGCCATTGCCTGCCGATGGGTCTCTAATGGTAGTGATACCATGTGCCATCCATAATTTAAAAACATACTCTGCTGGTGTGCCTTGTTCTTTACCACCAATATGACCATGCATATCAATGAGGCCTGGCATGGCATACATGCCTTCGCAATTGATTTCTTTTCCGCCTTCTTTTAATGCAGGTCTGCGCGCAGCATTGATAGGTAAGCTTGGACTACCTACGTTTTGAATTTTTACAATTCTATTTTTTTCAATCACAATATCTACTGGACCAAAGGGCGGTGCGCCGGTACCATTGATAAGTGTTACACCTCTAATAATGAGTTGCGTGTACGGACCATCGCCTTCTTTAACTAGTGGCGCTTTGGTAATTTGGGCACCCGCTACAAAACATATTTGTAGAACTAGGATACTGCTCAATAATTTTTTAAGCATAATTTATTCTTTAATGGATCTAAGGTATTTATCTCTGATGATATCTTGTACTTCTTTACCTTCTATTTTACTTTCTAGCCAAGAAATAACGTCGAGGTACATGAAGGCACGAGATGCGAGTTTGTCTTTTTCTACTTCTTTAAGGTTTTCCAAGAGTTTAATAAAAGCTGGTTTAAGTGCATTTGGCTGTAACCTAAACGCGCGTTTTAAGAAACTAAAAATTTCTGCTTCGGCAAGTCCTAAATTTTCCATTTTTGCCATAAACCTGGTTACTGATTTTAGTAAGTATTCTAAAATCTCAAAGTTGCCAAGTTCGTAATGCGCAATAAGGTGTAGGAGTCTGGCATAGCAACGTAGGTCTGTTCTCAAATCACCTTTTAAATCGATGACTTTATTTAAATAGTCGATGCTCATGCTGTAATTGCCTGCACCAAAATATAAGGAGGCAAATTTATAATAGAATACAAGTACACGGTGTCTATCTAAATAGAGTTCGTACTCCGTTAATTTTTCTTCTATTAGCGGAATCTCTGCAATACCTGCTTCAAAAGTACCTTCCATAAAATGGCGGTTAATTTTTGAAAGGTTCAGGTATACAAATGTTTGAATTTTGTTGTTTTGATTTTCTAGAACCGTAGGTGTTTGCGTAAAGGCTTCAAATCTACAAATGGTATCATTAAATTTATGATAATTGCGTAAATCAAAATGGGCGCTCATTAAATTGTGCATGCCTTTGATATAATGCGCCGTTTCATTTTCAATCATTTTTGGTTCTGTCTCAAATAAATCCACCCATTTTTGACAGTACCTATAATAGAGTAAGAAGTCTTGTAAAATAAAGGCGTACCAGCAGTAGCACTGGTATTTGTAAAGCTTTTCATAAAAGCCTTCACAATCTTTAGATGCTTCTATGATTGCTGGATTGAATAAAATTTCTACGGCCGCTTTGTCATTGTCATTACGGGCGTGTCCATTTTTTATATACCAGCTATATAGTTGTAATGAAATGTTTGATAATTTTCCAATACTGGCTAATTTCAAATTTACATCCTCTACTTCGCTAGTTAATAAATCGGCTCTGTCCTGCATACTTCTTGTAATGTGCAGTGCTTCAATTTTCTTTTCTAAAAAAAGAATTTGTAAAATATAAGTGACTTGGTTGTTTGCTTTTGCAAGCTCTTTAGCCTTGTCAAGTATTTTCAGACTCTGTAAATAAAGTCCCTTATTATATAGTACACGCGCAAAATCTAGTTGTTCATGCAATTGTAAATCTATGTTACTGTCTTTTTTAAGATCTCGTAAACTGGCCAGCACTTCTTGGTATAACCTTGCTTTAAGGTTGGAGAGCTGACTTTTTTGGATGAAATCGTTTTTTTGAAGTAGAACTTCTTCGTCGTAATGGGCCATTTTGTCGAGTGCGTCAAAAAGCTGCACCACTTTAAGGTCGCCATTTGCTGTATCGGTTTTCATAAACAGCTTAAAATGACGCTTTTCGGCGCGTTCTAACGACTGTATCAGCTGAAATAAGGTATCGGTACTCCTGTTGGGCATGGTAATTAGATGTCTATTAAGTATTTGATAATCAATTACTTAATATCATTTATGGCTTCTTATACAGTGTAAAATAAGCCCAATTTTGCACTTTTTGGCCATTTAAGTAATGGTAAATTCGGAAAAAGTCTTTTCATGGCTGAACAAGTATACATATTTGATACCACCCTTCGAGACGGGGAACAAGTGCCTGGTTGTAAGCTTAATACCAAAGAAAAAGTTGGATTAGCGCTTAAATTGGAGGCCCTGGGGGTTGATATTATAGAGGCAGGATTCCCCATTTCTAGCCCCGGCGATTTTGAGTCGGTGTCTGAAATTGCAAAACTGGTAAAAAATGCAACCGTTTGTGGTTTAACACGTGCGGTTCAAAAGGATATTGAAGTGGCAGGAGAGGCCTTAAAGCATGCCAAGCGTTCACGCATACATACAGGTATTGGTACTTCTGATTTTCATATCAAAGCCAAATTTAATGCCACCCGCGAAGAAATTATTGAAAGAGCAAAGCAGGCTGTTAAGTGGGCCCGCAACTTTACAGACGATGTAGAATTTTTTGCAGAAGATGCAGGCCGTACAGACAATGAATATTTAGCACGCGTGGTGGAAGCTGTTATTGCAGCTGGTGCAACAGTGGTAAATATTCCGGACACAACGGGTTATTGCCTACCACATCAGTACGGCGAAAAAATGGCTTTTTTAAGAAACAACGTTTCAAATATTGACAAAGCCGTGTTGTCTTGTCATTGCCATAACGATTTAGGTTTAGCAACAGCGAATTCTATTGCAGGTGTTATTGGTGGTGCTAGACAAATTGAGTGTACCATTAACGGACTTGGTGAACGTGCTGGTAACACTGCACTTGAAGAGGTTGTGATGATTTTAAAACAACACGCTTCTTTAGGATTTTATACAAATGTAAATGCGACGATGCTCAATCCAATTAGTCGTGAAGTGTCTGATATCATGCGTATGGGCGTGCAACCCAACAAAGCAATTGTGGGTGCCAATGCATTTTCACATTCGTCAGGTATTCATCAGGATGGATTTTTAAAGAGTGCTGAAACCTATGAAATTATTAATCCAGAAGCCGTTGGTGCCGAAGGAAGTAAAATTGTACTTACAGCAAGAAGTGGTAGAAGTGCACTTGCATACCGCTTTCAAAAATTAGGTTTTCAATTTGATAGAAACGATATCGATATTTTATATCCTTCTTTTTTACAAGTAGCTGATACAAAAAAAGAAGTGATGGAAGAAGATTTGCAAGCACTAGCAACCGCGCATGCAGCAGCGCTTGTACATTAATTGAAAGAAAAGAAACGTGTTATGGGAAAAACATTATTTGAAAAAATTTGGGATACGCATATTGTACAGGAAGTTACAGATGGTCCGTCGGTACTGTATATCGACAAACATTTTATCCATGAAGTAACCAGCCCGCAAGCTTTTAAAGGTATTGAGGATCGGGGTATTTCAATTTTTAGACCGGCTCAAATTGTGGCAACTGCTGATCACAATGTGCCCACACTTAATCAGCACTTGCCAATTACGGATGCACTCTCTCGTTTTCAGGTGGATACTTTAATTGAAAATTGTAAAAAACACGGCATCGAATTATATGGTCTAGGACATGAGCATCAGGGTATCGTACACGTGATAGGACCCGAACTTGGTATTACCCAACCGGGCATGACCATTGTTTGTGGCGATAGTCATACGTCTACGCATGGTGCATTTGGAACCATTGCATTTGGTATTGGTACTTCAGAAGTTGAAATGGTTTTTGCATCGCAGTGTTTGCTACAAACAAAACCAAAACTGATGCGCATTAATATCGAAGGAACACTTGGCAAAGGTGTGGTTTCAAAAGATATTATTTTATACATCATTGCAAAAATTAGTGCAAGTGGTGCTACCGGTTACTTTGTAGAATATGCAGGATCAGCAGTTCGTGCACTTTCGATGGAAGCGCGCATGACCATTTGTAATATGAGTATCGAAATGGGTGCAAGGGGTGGACTCATTGCACCAGATCAAACTACGTTTGATTATATAAAGGGTAGAACCTATGCGCCTGCCGGTGCAGCATGGGATACTTCGCTTGCATACTGGCAAACTTTATATTCAGATGCGGATGCGGCTTTTGATGTAGAGCTTACAATCGATGCCGCAACTATTGAACCCATGATTACCTATGGTACCAATCCAGGACTAGGTATTGGCATTACAAAAAATGTTCCTACTGCTGCTGATATGCAGGATGAGGGCGAACAAAAAAACTTAGAGAAAGCTTTACAATATATGGGTCTTACTGCTGGTCAATCATTAATTGGCATGCCAGTACAACATGTGTTTATTGGTAGTTGTACCAATTCAAGAATTGAAGATTTACGACTGGTTGCTTCACTTGTAAAAGGAAAAACAAAACATCCAAACGTGCAAGTAATGATTGTTCCAGGTTCACAAAAAGTGGCCAAGCAAGTTGTACAAGAAGGACTCGATATTATTTTTAGAGAAGCGGGTTTTGAAATTAGACAGGCTGGCTGTAGTGCTTGTTTAGGCATGAACGAAGACAAAGTGCCAGCGGGTGAATATTGTGTGAGTACGAGTAATAGAAATTTTGAAGGCAGACAAGGTGCTGGCGCACGTACATTATTAGCAAGCCCATTAACAGCAGCAGCATCTGCGGTTACAGGGGTTATCACCGATGTAAGAACCTTACTTTAAGCAATTAACAATGAATAAGATTAATACAATACATAGCCGCTTTGTACCCTTACAAGAAGAAAACGTGGACACGGATCAAATTATTCCGGCACGTTTTTTAAAGGCAACTACACGCGATGGTTTTGGTAAAAATTTATTTAGAGATTGGCGCTATCATAACGATAACGAATTAGAACCAAAGCAAGATTTCATTTTAAATGACGCAAGTTATAATGGACAAATTTTAGTGGCTGGAAAAAACTTTGGTTGTGGGTCGTCACGTGAGCATGCTGCATGGGCCATTAAAGACTATGGCTTTTTAGTTGTAGTGTCCAGTTTTTTTGCAGACATTTTTAAAAACAATGCACTCAATAACGGTCTTTTACCTATCACAGTATCAGAAGCTTTTTTAGCGTCCATTTTTGCATTGGATAAAGAAGCTAATCTATCTGTTTGTTTAGAAAATCAAACCATTACCATTGATGCAACTGGTGCGGTTGAAACATTTGAAATCAATGCGTATAAAAAAACCTGTTTATTAAATGGCTACGACGATATTGATTATTTGATCAGCAACAAAGCGGCCATAGAAAATTTCGAAAAAAATAGAGCGTAAGCAAATTATAATTAGAACCCTGGTGTGTTATGAATAAAAAAATTGCTGTTATACCCGGAGATGGGATTGGACCAGAAGTAACTGCGCAAAGTATTAAAGTGCTCAATGCCATTGGTCAAAGATTTGGTCATGTGTTTAGTTACGAATATGCACTTATGGGTGCAGATGCGATTGATAAAACAGGAAGTCCTTTGCCGGATGAAACCGTTGCTACTTGCCTCGCTTCCGATGCTGTTTTGTTTGGTGCTATTGGTCATCCAAAATATGACAATGATCCTACTGCTAAAGTAAGACCAGAGCAAGGGCTTTTAAAACTTCGTAAAGATTTACAACTCTTTGCCAATATCCGTCCAATTGATACCTATAAAGCACTATCGCATATGTCGCCTTTAAAAGCGAAGCAATTAGAGGGTATTGATTTTGTCATTTTTAGAGAGCTCACGGGCGGTATTTATTTTGGTAAAAAAGAACTTGCTGCTGACGGTCAATCTGCAAGTGATTTATGTACATACTCAGTAGCTGAAATTGAAAGAATTGCACACCTCGCATTTAAGTACGCCCAAAACAGAAGAAAAAAATTAACCCTTGTTGACAAAGCCAATGTGTTAGAAACATCTAGACTATGGCGCAAAGTAATCCAGGGTATGAGTACCTCTTATCCGGATGTTACTGTAGACTATATGTTTGTGGACAATGCTGCGATGCAAATTATTTTGTATCCCGCACAGTTTGACGTGATCCTTACTGAAAATTTATTTGGTGATATTATTAGCGACGAGGCGAGTGTATTAAGTGGATCATTAGGGTTACTACCTTCTGCATCTGTTGGTAATCAGGTTGCACTTTTTGAACCGATCCATGGTTCTTATCCGCAAGCGGCAGGAAAAGATATAGCGAACCCGCTTGGTTCTATTTTATCTGCTGCCATGCTTCTCGATCATTTGGGTATGCATGATGAAGCGGTGGTTGTTAGAAAAGCAGTGGACTGGACACTCACCAATGGTTTTGTTTCTAAAGATATTGATCCAATCAATAATTATGCAACAACGGCTATTGGTGAAATCATCAGTGACTTTATTGATAAAAAACGGGACACCGAAAAAAATAATAATGATGGTGAAAATAAATCAACCATTATTTAATTAAGCACAAATAAAAAATTATGGCTTCCTACTATAACGAAAATACGGTCCTCTTTTTAAATGGTGAATTTGTAAAAGCGGCGGATGCAAAAATGGATTTGTATAGCCAGTCACTTCATTATGGCTATTCTGTGTTTGAAGGTATTCGTTCTTATAAAACAGAGGATGGCACTACAAAAATATTTAAGGCAAAGGAGCATTTTGACCGGTTTAAGGCTTCGGCTCAGGCTATTAACCTCCCTTATACGTACAATACCGAAAGTTTAATTGAGAGCACAAATAAACTACTTGCATTAAACAATTTAGGCGATGCATATATAAGACCGGTGGTGTATGCGCCAGCAAATATGTCGTTTACGCAAAACACAGAATCGTTTGTATTTATTCAGGCCTGGGAAATGGGTCCTTTTTTAGGAGACAAAAGAATTCGTGTGATGACGTCTTCATTCCAGCGCCCCAATCCAAAAGGATTTAAAATTCATGCAAAAGCAGCAGGTCATTATGTAAACTCTATTATGGCAAGTCAGGAAGCTAAAGCGGCTGGATATGATGAGGCACTGCTTTTAGACATGCACGATCATGTAGCAGAAGCGCCAGGCGCTAATGTGTTTTTTGAAAAAGATGGCACGCTGTATACACCAAGTTTAGGGAACATTTTACCAGGAATTACACGCGCAACGGTTATTGAACTATGCGATGCACATGATATCCCAGTAGTAGAAACTAGTTTTGGTATTGATGCTATCAAAGGAGCCGATGCTGCATTTTTTTGTGGAACAGCAGCAGAAGTGATAGGTCTCGAATCGATAGACGATGTGCCATTTACAAAAAACTGGGACGATACTGCAAGTAAAAAAATTCAATCTGCGTATCAAAAATTAGTACGCACAAATTAAATATAATGGCAAACGAATTAAATAAGTATAGCAAAACACTTACCCAAGACACAACGCAACCTGCTGCGCAGGCCATGTATTATGGTATTGGTTTAACAGATGCCGATTTAGCAAAACCGCAAGTAGGTATTGCAAGCATGGGTTACGATGGCAATACTTGTAACATGCACTTAAATGATTTAGCAGCGGTTGTAAAAAAAGGAGTGTGGGATGCCCAAATGGTTGGCCTTGTATTTAATACCATTGGCGTGAGTGATGGTATGAGTAATGGAACACCTGGTATGCGTTATTCTTTAGTGAGTAGAGACGTTATTGCAGATTCTATTGAAGCCATTTGTGGTGCACAATATTATGATGGTATCATTGCGATTCCGGGTTGTGATAAAAATATGCCAGGCAGTTTAATTGCCATGGGCCGATTAAATAGACCTTCCATTATGGTGTATGGTGGAACCATTGCACCGGGACATTATAAAGGGCAAGATTTAAATATTGTTTCTGCATTTGAAGCACTCGGTCAAAAATTAGCCGGCGAATTAGAAGAAGCAGATTTTAAAGGAATTATTCAGCACGCATGTCCGGGCGCAGGAGCATGTGGTGGTATGTATACTGCCAATACCATGGCGTCTGCCATTGAAGCACTAGGCATGAGTCTTCCTTATTCTTCTTCTAACCCAGCTTTAAGTCCCGAAAAAAAGCAGGAATGCGTAGACGCTGGTAAAGCAATATATCATTTGCTCGAAAAAGATATCAAGCCTTCAGATATCATGACGCGTAAAGCATTTGAAAATGCCATTACGATTATTATGGTGCTAGGCGGTAGCACCAACGCTGTCTTGCACATGATTGCCATGGCAAAAAGTGTAGGTGTAGAAGTAACGCAAGATGATTTTCAAACCATTAGCGATAAGGTACCGGTGCTTGCCGATTTTAAACCGAGTGGTAAATATTTGATGCAAGATTTACATCAGTATGGTGGCGTACCAGCTGTTATGAAATATTTATTAAAAGAAGGGCTACTGCATGGTGATTGTTTAACCGTAACTGGAAAAACAATGGCAGAAAATTTAGCTACCGTTCCTGATTTAGATTTCGATCAACAAAAAATTATAAAACCGATTTCACATCCTATTAAACCAACTGGACACTTGCAAATTTTATATGGCAATTTAGCTACCGGTGGTTCAGTTGCAAAAATTAGTGGTAAAGAAGGTGAACTTTTTGAAGGGCCAGCCCGTGTATTTGATGGTGAAGAGCAGCTTATTGCAGGTATTCATTCGGGACGTATAAAAGCAGGAGACGTTGTGGTGATTAGACAAGTAGGTCCTAGGGGCGCACCGGGTATGCCTGAAATGCTAAAGCCTACGTCTGCCATTATTGGAGCGGGACTTGGAAAATCAGTAGCGCTTATTACCGATGGAAGATTTAGTGGTGGTACACATGGTTTTGTTGTAGGGCATATTACGCCAGAAGCTTTTGTGGGTGGATTAATTGCACTCGTAGAAGACAATGACGTCATTGAATTAAATGTTGCCACTAAAAAAATGACATTAAAGGTAGATGATGAAACCATTGCAGCGCGACGCGCAAAATGGGTAGCACCAAAACTAAATGTAACAAAGGGATTGTTGTTTAAATATGCGCAGTGCGTAAAAGACGCTTCGCAGGGTTGTGTAACTGATGAACTATAAATACTAAAATGATGCAAGCAGAATTAACAAAACCATCTTTAGCTACACCTGAACATCCGTTAGAAATATCAGGATCGCAGGCGGTACTAGAAGCATTTATTGCAGAAGGGGTGGATACTATTTTTGGTTATCCTGGCGGTGCTATTATGCCTATTTATGATGCACTGTATGATTATCACGACAGGCTCAAACATATTTTAGTGCGTCATGAACAAGGTGGTATTCATGCCGGCCAAGGTTATGCGAGAAGTAGTGGTAGAACGGGTGTAGTATTTGCTACATCTGGGCCTGGTGCTACTAATTTAGTAACGGGACTTGCAGATGCACTCATTGATAGTACACCACTTGTTTGTATTACGGGTCAAGTGTTTGCGCATTTGTTAGGTACCGATGCTTTCCAGGAAACGGATATCATCAACATCACAACGCCTGTTACCAAATGGAATTATCAAGTAACAGACGCTACAGAAATTCCACAAGTATTAGCTAAAGCATTTTTTATTGCAAGCACGGGTAGACCTGGTCCTGTACTTATTGATATTGCTAAAAATGCGCAGCTACAAAAGTTTAGTTATACAGGCTACACAAAATGCGATCATATTCGTAGTTATAGACCGAAGCCCATTGTTCGAAAATCTTATATCGAACAGGCCGCGGCACTAATCAATGAAGCTAAAAAACCATTTGTCATTTTTGGACAAGGGGTTATTTTAGGAAGAGCCGAAGAAGAATTTAAAGCTTTTATAGAAAAAGCAGGACTCCCTGCTGCATGGACCATACTTGGTTTAAGTGCACTACCAACGGATCATCCTCAAAATGTGGGTATGCTTGGGATGCACGGTAATTATGGTCCCAATGTATTAACCAACGAGTGTGATGTGTTAATTGCAGTGGGTATGCGTTTTGATGACCGTGTTACCGGAAGACTTGATAAATACGCTAAGCAAGCAAAACTCATTCACCTCGATATTGATCCTGCCGAAATTGACAAGAATGTAAAATCTACAGTACCTGTTTGGGGTGATTGTAAAGAAACACTTCCATTATTAACAGCGCTTGTAGATGAAAAAAAGCATACCGATTGGTTAAATACTTTTCATAATTATACCAAGGAGGAGCACGATATTGTCATTGATCAAGAACTGCATCCTGCCAGTGGTGAAATAACCATGGGTGAAGTAGTAGAAGCGCTCAATGAACTTACAAATGGTGACGCCATTATTGTTACAGATGTTGGACAACATCAGATGGTTGCATGTAGGTATGCAAAATTTAATGAATCAAAAAGCAATATCACCTCTGGAGGCCTTGGTACCATGGGCTTTGCGCTTCCTGCGGCTATTGGCGCCAAATTTGGTGCGCCGCACCGCGAAGTAGTAGCTATTATTGGTGATGGTGGATTTCAGATGACACTACAAGAACTCGGTACTATCATGCAAGCACAGGTATCTGTTAAGATGCTGATTTTAAACAACCGTTTTTTAGGCATGGTGCGTCAGTGGCAACAGCTCTTTCATGACAAACGCTATTCTTTTGTTGATATACAAAGCCCTGATTATGTACAACTCGTAAAAGCATATGGACTAGAAGGTAATAGTGTGGATGATAGAAAAAATTTAAAAGAAGCACTTCAAAAAATGCTGGATTCAAAAGACTCCTATTTACTAGAAGTGATGGTGGGCAAAGAAGACAATGTATTTCCAATGGTACCACAAGGTTGTAGCGTATCTGAAATCAGATTAAAATAATAATTATGAAACAGGAATATACCATTACCGTTTACACAGAAAACCAAGTGGGTTTATTAAACCGAATCGCCATTATTTTTTCACGCCGAAAAATTAATATCGAAAGTTTAAATGTGTCTCCTTCCGAAGCAGAAGGCATTCACCGTTTCACCATTGTTATCAATGAATTTGAAGAAGTGGTACGCAAACTGTGTAGACAAATTGAGCGTCAGGTAGAAGTGCTAAAAGCATACTTTAATACCGGCGACGAAATTGTGTGGCAGGAGCTTGCGCTATATAAAGTGCCTACCGACGAAGTAGCCGAAAAATTACAAGTAGAAAGACTACTCCGTGAATTTGGTGCACGAGCAGTAGTGATTAGAAAAGACTATACCATTTTTGAAACTACGGGTCACCGCGAAGAAACGGATAAACTATTAGCCGTGTTGGCGCCTTATGGTCTTATCGAATTTGTGCGAAGCGCGCGTGTAGCTATTATTAAAGCAAGCAATGGCTTTCACGAAAAATTAAAAGAATTTGAAGCAGTAGAACCTGCTTCTGAACTTATAGAAAACGAATTTTTAAACAAACAAGCCGAGGTATTCTCGATGTAAATTATTAATAAGTAAAAACAGCAATCATGGCAAAATTAAATTTTGGTGGCGTAGAAGAAAACGTTGTAACACGTGAAGAATTCCCATTAGCAAAAGCACAAGAAGTATTAAAAGATGAAGTGGTAGCGGTTATTGGTTATGGTGTTCAGGGTCCAGGCCAGGCGCTTAATCAAAAAGAAAATGGCGTAAACGTTATTGTAGGTCAGCGTAAAAATTCCAAAAGTTGGGATAAGGCAGTAGCTGATGGTTTTGTTCCTGGTCAAACATTATTTGAAATTGAAGAGGCACTTGAGCGCGGAACCATTATCTGTTATTTATTAAGTGACGCAGCGCAAATTGCGATGTGGCCAACTGTAAAAAAACATTTAACACCAGGTAAAGCACTTTACTTTTCTCACGGATTTGGTATTACATATAAAGAACAAACAGGTATTGTTCCTCCAGCAGATGTTGACGTGTTTTTAGTAGCACCTAAAGGATCAGGCACTTCACTTCGCCGTATGTTTTTACAGGGCCGTGGCTTAAACTCTAGCTATGCAATTTTCCAAGATGCTACTGGAAAAGCATTTGAGCGCGTAGTAGCACTTGGTATTGCTATTGGTAGTGGTTATTTATTTGAAACAGATTTCAAAAAAGAAGTTTTTTCTGATTTAACAGGTGAGCGTGGCACATTAATGGGTGCGATCCAGGGTATTTTTGCTGCTCAATATGAAGTGCTACGTAGTAAGGGTCACACACCTTCGGAAGCATTTAATGAAACAGTAGAAGAGTTAACACAATCATTAATGCCACTCGTTGCCGAAAACGGTATGGACTGGATGTATGCTAACTGTTCTACTACTGCACAGCGTGGTGCGCTTGATTGGTGGAAAAAATTTAGAGATGCAACCAAGCCTGTTTTTGCGGAACTCTACGAAAGTGTAGCTGCAGGTAAAGAAGCTGCAAAATCTATTGAAAGCAATAGTAAACCTGATTACCGCGAAAAATTAGAAGTAGAATTAGCTGAACTACGCGATAGTGAATTATGGCAGGCTGGTAAAACAGTAAGAAGCTTACGTCCGGAGAATCAAAAATAATTAGAAGGTTCATGCAGGATTCAAATGATTTTCAATTAGACTTTGCCGGTGCCTATGCACGTTTGCAAGACGTTGTAAAAAAGACGCCACTTACGTACAATCATAATTTGTCGCGTAAGTATGCTTGCGATGTGTACTTAAAAAGAGAGGACTTACAAATTGTTCGCTCTTATAAATTAAGAGGTGCTTATAATATGATGAGCTTGTTGCCGCCTAACCAACTCGTTAAAGGTGTGGTGTGTGCAAGCGCTGGAAACCACGCCCAAGGATTTGCGTATAGCTGTAAAAAGTTAAATGTAAAGGGCGTGGTTTTTATGCCCATCATTACACCCAATCAAAAAGTAAGTCAAACAAAAATGTTTGGAGAAGGCTCTGTCGAAGTTAAATTGATAGGTGACACATTTGATGATTGTGCAGTAGCTGCCAAAAAATATACGGAGGAGCATGGTTTAACATTTATTCCTCCATTTGATAATATCAGCATTATTGAAGGCCAGTCTACGGTAGGAATAGAAATTTTAGAAGATCAACAGGATATCGATTTTATTTTTTTACCCGTTGGTGGAGGCGGACTGAGCGCTGGCGTTGGTGCTTATTTTAAAACCTATGCACCCGCTACTAAAATTATAGGTGTTGAGCCAGAAGGAGCCCCTTCTATGCTTACGGCGATTAAAGCTGGGCATCCAGTTCAATTAGATCAGATTGATAGTTTTGTTGACGGTGCTGCTGTTAAGCGTGTAGGAGATGTAACCTTTGACATTTGCAAACGCGTTATTGATGATATGCACCTTGTGCCAGAAGGAAAAATTTGTTCTACTATTTTAAAATTATACAACGAAGAAGCCATTGTGGTAGAACCCGCTGGCGCTATTTCTGTAGCAGCCCTTGATGATTATGCCGATCAAATAAAAGGGAAAAAAATAGTGTGTATTGTGAGTGGCAGTAATAATGATATTGAGCGCATGCAGGAAATCAAGGAGCGTTCTTTACAGTATGAAGGCCTCAAACATTATTTTCTAATTCGGTTTGCACAAAGGCCAGGCGCTTTAAAAGAATTTGTAAATCATGTATTAGGCCCCACCGACGATATTACCCGTTTTGAGTACATGCGAAAAAATAATAAAGATAGTGCGCCCGCACTAGTTGTTATTGAATTACAAGCGCAAGAAAACTATCAAGTACTCATTGATAACATGAAACGTTATAACATTAATTATACAGCAATCAACAAAAACGATAATGTGTTTGCGTATCTCGTTTAATTATTGACCGTTATTTCACTCATAAAAAACCATCCTGGCGTACCTTTTCCTTGATGCCAACTTGGTAATTTTTTAATAGGCTGCCCTGTTATCTTCAAATACCTAAATGATGCAGTCGGATATTTTAACTCAAGCATTTGAGCAAATGGTGCATCATTCATGGTTGGCATTTCAGGTTTAATATTTGCAAGTGGCTTCCATGTTTTATTATCATTACTACCCCAGGCCATTAGTGATACAGGCGGCAATATGTAGGATGTAGTTGCGTGTAGCGTATTGACCATAATTCTACTCGTTTGAACAGAACTTCCCATATCAAGCACTACAGTGGCTTCATTGTTTTGATAGCCCAACCACTTACTTGAAAAATCGGTATAATCTGCTAAATCCAAATCTGTTAAAACAGTAGCGGCATTCATATTGTATTTAGCATCTGGTGGTGTAGTTAGTTTATAACCTGCAACAGGGAAGCCCGCTTTCATATAAAAGTTTCTTACTGTTGCACTTCCTTTCCATCCTGCTTTAAATGCACGTACACTTAAAGTTGTCGTGTTATTTAATACAATTGGTTTTGTATATACTAAACTTGTACTGCTATCCGGATCTGTGCCATCAATTGTATATCTGATGGTAACATCTTTGATTACATGTTTGATTTCAATGGGTTGATTTTCTTTAAAGTAACCACTTGGCAAAGAAACAACCGGATCATTAAGGGTAATGATGAGTGTATCAGCACCATCAAAACCATAGTCAATTTTTATTTGTCCATACTGCTTGCTAATGGCTTTAATATCTGAAGGCTTTATTTTAGTATCCCAAACAAAAATCTCTGTAATATTTTTATTGCCAAGTAATGTTTTTAAACCTTGCATCGTAATGGCTGTTCCCGCCACAGAAACTGAACTGATTTTTTTCATCGATGCAATTTCTGCCATGCTTTTATCTGTAACATTCGAATAGTTAACGTTTAATCTTTTAAGATTGGGTAGTTTACTAATCCATGAAACGTCTGCATCAGATACAGGCATTTTTGCAGCATACAAATGAACTATTTGTTCTTTGATAGGGTCTAGTTCTGTTAGTGTACTTGAGTTATACATGGTTTGACCATAAAAAGAAACAGCGAGTGCTGGAGATTTTTCACCCAACTGCTTGATTACCCTATAATTTGATTTGAGTTTATCAATAGTTGATTCACTAGCAGCATCAAAATCATATTTTTCTTCTTTGGCTAAATACGGTTTAACATACTGCTCTGCTAATATCCTAAGGGTGTCTGTGTTATTTATACTAGTAATTTTTGTGTCAAAAGGTGCACCTTTTTGAATCCAAGCTTCTAAAATGGCAAGCTCTGCAGCCGTTAATTGCGGCTTGTCCATAGGAGGCATATGTTTTTTATCAGAGAGTGGTAAATGTGCTCTGGTGATTACTAAACTTTTAAGTAAGTCACCAGCAACCACTGCTTTTCCTGATTTTCCACCCGTCATGATACCTGCCGAATCACTTAAAGACAAGCCACCTTTTTTATTGCTGTTGTTATGGCAAGTACCACATTTTTCTTTGAAGATGGTTGCTACCACATTTGGATAAATGCGCGCTTCCGCGAGCGTTAATGTGCTTGGCTCATTTTTATACAGTGGCGCCGTTAAAAATCCTTCGCCATGGGTTAGGGTAGCACCAAAATGACCGGTAGTGATAGTTAGAAAAAACAGTAATACACCACTTGAAATAGATAATTTTTTATTGGATTGTATAAAGCTTGCATAACTATAAAGTATCCAAGCTAACACAGCTACTGCAGTACCTGACCACTTGTGCCACTGTAAAGTGTCTCCACTCGTGCCTTCTTCTGTGGCCAGTAAAATACCCATGATAGCTGTAAAAATGGCTGTTAAAGCGCCAAAGAGCCTTACATAGCTAAAGATATTATTGGTAGACGAATTACTCGGAATAAAATATGAAATAATGGAAATGAGTAAGAGCGTGATCGGTAAATGCAACAGTAACGGATGCATCCTGCCCGCAACTTGAAGCCATACGGGTATTTGAAGTTTATCATCAAATACAAATACGATACCCAACAAAAAAAGTCCTGCAAATGCAAGCGAACTTGCTACTTTCTCAATCCATTTCATAGTTCACTATGCTTGTGTTAATTTATAAGGATACACTTTTCCAGAAGCCCATTGTGCTACATAAAGGCTGCCTTCATCATCTACACAAACATCATGTGGATGTGCAAATATTTTATCGGTTTGTTGCAGTGTATTTAATTTCCCACCTGTATAAATAGGTTCAGAGCCACCAATATTAGAAACCACTTTATTTTCTTTATTTAAAATGGTAACAAAGCCACTTGCTTCTACACCCATATTTGGAGAGCGTAAAACAGCAGCATATAAATAATCACCACTAATTACTGGTCTACAAACACCAGCACCTGGTACATGAATCACTTCTAATAATTTTCCATCCAAAGAAAATCTTTTAAAGCAAGCTCTGTTTCTATCGGTAACAATAAGGGTAGGTGTAGCATTTCTGTAATCGATACAAATACCGTGTGCGTTGTCTAGGTATTGTTCACCTTCGCCTCTGCCACCAAAAGCATTTTTTAATTTACCATTTGCGTCATAGTGTAAAATGTATTGAGCACCATAACCATCTGCAATATAAAATTCTCCATTTTCTAAAACAGCGGTTTCGGTAGGTACAAATTTATCTTTACTCGCGTACGGTCCAACTTCTGCTGGAGGATCGATGGTAAATAATATTTTACCATCGGTGGTTGTTTTATAAACCTGGTGTCTATTGGTATCTGTAATAAATAAAAAGTCTTCTTTTCCTGTTTTTTGAATCGATAATCCATGCGCGCCCGGAAATTCTGTTCCCCAACTTCCTTTTAGCTTACCAGACTTGTTGTAAATGATGATATTGTTTTTTGTTTCGTTGGTAAGAAGGATGATATGACCCTTACTGTCTTGTACCATCTCATGACAATCATTTACAGGTGTTTTGTCTGTATTTAAAGTACCCCACTTGGTATCCAAAAAATACTTTTTATCGTTATGGCCGTAAATGGGTCCTTTTGGTTTTGCAAATAAGTCTTTGGTGATAAAAAAACTAGCGCCAGCTAACGCAGAGTTTTGAATAAATTTTTTGCGGTTCATAGGTTTAATTTTAAGCGATAATATTATTGACAACGTTTCCGTATAAGTCTGTTAAACGGTATCTTCTTCCTTGAAATTTATACGTTAAACTTTCGTGCTCTAAACCAAGTAGGTTTAAAACAGTAGCCTGAAAATCATGCACGTGTACCGGGTCTTTGATAATGTTATATCCAAAGTCATCTGTTTCTCCATGCACAATACCAGGTTTTACGCCACCGCCAGCCATCCAAATACTAAAGCAGCGTGGATGGTGGTCACGGCCATAATTATCTACGGTCATTGGGCCTTGGCAGAAATTGGTTCTTCCAAATTCACCACCCCAAATAACAAGTGTTTCATCTAATAAGCCTCTTTGCTTTAAATCTTTAATAAGTGCAGCAGAAGGTTGGTCTACATCTTTTGCTTGACCGCGCATTTCATTTGGTAAGTTGCCGTGTTGATCCCAACCTTGGTGGTATAGTTGAATAAAGCGAACACCGCTTTCAGATAATTTACGTGCTAGTAAACAGTTGGCTGCATAGGTACCAGGTACTAAACAATCTGGTCCATACATTTTGATCACACTGTCAGACTCTTTGGAAGTATCAATGATTTCAGGAACGGCTGTTTGCATGCGGTAAGCCATTTCATACTGCTGAATTTTAGCAGCAATTTCTGGATCACCAAATTGCTCGTATTCTAAATTGTTAAGTGTTGCCACTTTATCAAGCATTTTACGGCGCGCATTTCTATCCATACCAGCTTGATCTTGTAAATATAAAATAGGATTATCACCACTGCTAAATTGAACACCCTGATGCACCGAATCTAAAAATCCGTTGGTCCATAATTTAGAATATACACCTTGCCCATTTCCTTTACCTCTTGATAAGAGTACGCAAAAAGCAGGCAGGTTATTATTTTCGGTGCCAAGTCCGTAGCTCACCCAAGAACCCATACTAGGCCTATTGCCTTGTTGTGCGCCCGACTGAAAAAACGTTAACGCAGGGTCGTGGTTAATGGCTTCTGTATGCATCGATTTAATGATACACAAATCATCTACTACCGATGCCATATGCGGAAACAAGTCACTTACATATGCGCCTGATTTTCCATATTGTTTAAAGTCGTAGTAAGACCCAATGAGTGGGAATTTACTTTGACCAGCAGTCATGCCTGTTAAACGTTGTCCGTTTCTGATAGACTCTGGTAAATCTTCACCCATTCTTTCACGAAGCATGGGTTTGTAGTCGAAAGTTTCTAGTTGAGATGGGGCACCATTTTGAAAAAGGTAAATGACACGCTTTGCTTTTGGAGCAATATGCGGTACTGCTTTCATGATGGCATCTTCTGCACTTTCCTTTCCACCAAATAAATCTGGAATGAGGAGTGAGCCAAGGGCTGCACTACCTAATCCAAGGCTCATTCTAGAAATAAATTTTCTTCGATTTGCGTTAAGGCCGTGTTCGAGTAATTCTTTTTCCATGGTTTATGTTTTTGTGATCGCTTCTTGCATGTTATAAATAACCTGAATGGTTTGCATAGCTGCAGCGAGATCAACGATTTGTTTTGTTTTAGGTTTATAGGTACCTGGCTCAATAAGCGTGGCTGCTTTCTTCTGATCTTTTGCTAATTCTTTTTTTGTTTCGTCATAAAAAGCAACAAGGGTTTCAATTTCTTTACCACTTGCTTGTCTACACAAAATGGATCTAAATGCTTTTTCAACAAATGAATTGGTGCCTGCTTTTTGTTGTAATAATTTATCGGCAAGAGCTTTTGATGCTTCTAGTACAGTTGGGTCGTTTAGCATGATAAGCGCCTGAAGTGGTGTATTGGTGCGGTACCTTGTTACTTGACACTCATCTCTATTGCTACCATCAAACATCATCATAGATGGAGGCGGAACGGTTCGTTTAATAAAAGTGTACATCCCTCTTCTGTACAAAGCTTGGCCGGTATCTTGCATGTACTTATTTAAAATACCTCTACCGGATGTAGCGAGTTCCCATAACCCTGGTGGTTGGTAAGGTTTTACACTTGGGCCTCCAATGGTTTTATTAAGCAGTCCACTACTTGATAAAAGCATATCTCTTACAAGCTCAGCCGAATAACGAACTCTTGGTGCATAAGACCAATACGTATTGAGTGGGTCAACTCTTTGTTTCTTGTCAGAAATTTCACTGGACTGTTGATAGGTGGCAGAAAGTAAAAGTTGTTTTACAAGTCTTTTAATATCCCATCCGTTGTCTCTAAAATCTACAGCTAGCCAGTCTAGTAATGCAGGGTGTGTTGGAAGGTTACCTTGCATACCAAAGTCTGCGGCTGATTTTACAAGACCTCTACCAAAAAATTCTTGCCACATTCTATTTACAAACACACGGGCGGTCAAACTATTTTTTTTATCAAACATCCACTTTGCAAGACCAAGTCTATTTTTAGGAAGTGATGGATCAAATTTCAAAACTGAGCCTGGTGTTCCGGGCTCTACCTCAACTGTTTTTGATGCATAATTACCTCTATCCAAAATGTAGGTTTTGCGCACCGTATCTAAATCACCCATCACAGACACTTCTAATTTATTGGTGTCTACTTTATTGATGAATTTTAAAATGCTTTTTACGTCATCGTTGGTAATATCCATGCGCGGATTTTTGGCATAGGTAACGGGTCCACCAACAGTAGACTCTAATCCAACTTCATTTACATTGTTAAAGAATGCAAATAATTGATAATAATCTTTTTGAGAAATAGGATCGTATTTATGATCATGACATTTCGCACATTCTACAGTAAGTGCTAGCATAGAGCGTCCAAAAGTGTTGGTTCTGTCTGATGCGTATTCGATTCTATATTCTTCATCAATCACACCACCTTCTTCGGTGATTTTATGATTTCTGTTAAAGCCTGTTGCTAATATTTGTTCTTTGGTAGCACCCGGAATTAAATCGCCGGCTAACTGCCAAGTAATAAATTCATCGTAGGATAAATTTTTATTGAACGCGTATATAACCCAGTCTCTCCAAGGCCACTGGCTTCTATAGTTGTCATCTTGGTAACCATGGCTATCAGCGTAGCGCGCAATGTCAAGCCAATTGATGGCCATTTTTTCGCCGTATTGCGGCATTTTTAAAAGGCGATCAACTAGTTTTTCGTACGCGTTATTACTGTTATCCTCAATAAAAGATTTTGTTTCCGCTTCTGTTGGTAAAATACCTACCACATCCATGTAAACACGTTTTACCAATCTTTCTTTTTCTGCTTCTTTATTAGGTGACAACCCTTTCTCTTCCATTTTATTTAAAATAAAATAGTCGATTTCATTTTTTGGCCAACTGTCATCACGCACAGTAGGTAGTGTCGATTTTTTTGGAACTGTAAACGCCCAGTGTGGTTCATATTTTGCACCTTGTTCAATCCATTTTTTTATAATGGCCACTTCGTTTTCTGAAAGTCTTGGTAGTTTGCTCGATGCCACTGGCATTACAAGACTGGAGTCAGAAGTTGTAATTCTTTGAAAAACTTCAGAGAGTTCAGGCTTGCCCGGAACGATGCCGCGTTTTGTTGGATGATCTTGCAAAGCTTTATAGGCTTCACTTTCAATATCTAATCTTAATCCAGCCTCTCTTTTTTTAGGGTCTGGTCCATGACAACTAAAACATTTGTCCGATAAAATGGGTCTTACATCATAATTATAACTTACAACATCTGGCACTTTTAATTCGTCCACGGCAGAGGTTCTAAAAGAGAAGTAAGCTAACACACCTACAACAAGGCAAACGCCTGTTAGGATGAGCAATCGTTTATTAATCATTAGTAGCAGGTTTATGATGGCAAATCAGTATTTAAATATACTTCTTTATAGGCCCATTTTTTTGGGTATTGTGTGAGGTAGATAAAAAAGTGGTTAAAACGGCTAAATAAGAGCAGTTTTAATAATAAATATAAATAATATTTAATTCATAATATATTAAATAATAATACTTTAAAAATAATCACCTCCTTAATTTGCGTTAATTTTGATGTGTAAAATGCCTTTTCTGTTAAAGCAGCATCCGCAATTTTGACTTATTTTTAAGCAGAAAGAATAGAATATGCGATCAAAACTGCTTTTTCAGCCAAAAACGATTGCTTTAATGGGCTTACTATTGCTGTTTTGCGTTGTTGTAAAGGCTCAAACGGTTCTTTCTTCGTCGCTTCATTCTGAAAAAAAGTATACAGCCCGAATGGCAAAGCGGCCCATAAAGGTGGATGGAAAATTAAATGAACATGATTGGAAACAAGCGGTATTGATTTCAAATTTTGAAGATATAGAAGGTGCAGCAAAACCCAAACCAACATTTAGTACCGAGGTAAAAATGATGTGGGATAGTCAATATTTATATATTGGAGCGGTGCTAGAAGAGCCACATTTGTGGGGCACTTTAAAAAAACACGACGACATCATTTATCGTGATCATGATTTTGAAGTTTTTATTGACCCGATGGGTGATGGTGAACAATATTTTGAAATTGAAATCAATGTTCTTGGAACCATCATGGATTTATTTATGAATAAGCCTTATAAAAAGGGGGGCACTTTTGATATGGGTTGGAACACAACGGGTATTCAATCTAAAATCATTGCAAATGGAACCATCAACGACAATACTGATATTGATAGTGGATGGACATTAGAAATGGCAATTCCATTTACAGCAATTTCAAAAGCACAACGCGCGGCTACTCCTTCTTTTAATAAACCTTGGCGCATCAATTTTTCACGTGTGCAGTGGACACTTGAACCAGATGGAATATCGTATCGAAAAAAATTAAATCAAAATAATAAGCCTATTTCGGAACACAATTGGGTATGGAATCCAACCGGTGTTGTTGATATGCATGTACCTGCTAAATGGGGCTATTTATATTTTAAAAACTAAACTTATTGTATGTCAAATAATCGTAGACAATTTTTAAAAAATAGTATTGGAACCGCTGCTGCTGCTGGCTTTGCCACTTTACCTGCCATTGCAAACATGCCAGTAGATAGCACGCTAAAAAAAGGAAAAAATAAGCACTGGGTTTGGATTAATCCCAATCAAAAAGAGGATGTTGCAGTGCTTAAAAAAAGATATAAAGCGTATTATGATGCTGGCATTAGAGGTATTTTATTTGAAGCCGATAGTGAAAAACATTACACCGAAGCAAAAAATGCTGGGCTAGAAGCACACCGATGGAATTGGACGATGAATAGAGGTGATGTGTTGAAACAACATCCAGAGTGGTCTGCTATTTCCCGTACTGGAGATTCATGTGCAACCAAGCCACCTTATGTTGGTTATTACAAATGGTTGTGTCCTACAAAACCTGAAGTGCAAGATTTTTTAAAAAATGAAGCAGATACTATTTTATCAAAAAAATATATTGATGGACTACATCTCGATTATATTCGTTTTTGTGATGTGGTGTTACCATTAAATTTATGGGATACGTATAAACTAGATCAACGCACCGAGCTTCCTGCTTACGATTTTTGTTATTGCAAAACTTGTAGAGATGCGTATGCTGCTAAAACGGGCAATGATCCATTATCACTTCGCTATCCAGATGCGCAAGTTTCTTGGCGACTTTTTAGGTATGAAGCGATTAATAATGTTGTAAATGATTTAGCAGTTGTTGCCCATAAACACAATAAAAAAATTAGTGCAGCTGTTTTTCCTATGCCAGAACTTGCCCGCCGAATGGTAAGACAAGATTGGACCAACTGGAACTTAGACATGGTTTTCCCAATGATCTATCATGGATTTTACCAAGAGGGTGTTGCTTGGATTGGTGACGCCGTTGCAGAAGGCGTGAGATTCCTTAAAGATGGGGTGCCACTTTATGCTGGATTATTTTTATCAGACTTCAACAATCAATCTGAACTAGCTTCGGGTATCAAATATGCTTTGGATAATAAGGCTGCTGGCATCTGCTTTTTTGGTGGAGTTACCGATGAAGTACTTACTACCTTAAAACAAGCTAGTTCATAGTGTAAATAGATTCAAGCTAGAATTTGCCGTAAAATCGGTCAATATCTTTGTCTCCTTTACTGTCTTACAAATTTTAAGCACTGTATATTACAGATTGTACCACTATGTAATTTCTCTTCAACAAGTATTTAGTTGACATTTAACCGTATACGGGTATGTATATACATATACACAAATCGTAATACGACTTAGCATGATTTATAGGGGGCGATTCTTACCAATAGTACTGGTTTTAATGTTGTTTGCATGCAACAAAATAGATCCAAAAAGTTTACTCGAAATCAAGAAAGATTATTTAATGGGCACTGGTTCCACTTTGACCAGCTGGAAATTAAAAGGTCTTACGGTTGATAGTCTACCGCAAATTTTGGCAGGAAGCCAGGTAGGTTATATTAAAAAATATTTATCTACTAATAATTTTACAGATTCAGATGGAGCAACTGGTGAATGGTCCCTTCAGGTATCGGATTCTTTAAGAGAAGTATTTAATAATTACCCATCTGGTATTATTGTAAAACAAAGTTATTACATCAGCTTTCTTAGTTACGATTCGCTTTCGCTCACCTATTTGTTAAACGGAAAAAAAATCAATGCTAGGTTTAAAGCGCTTCGTTAGAATTTGCTTGATGCTCCTTTTTGCAAGTAAAGCTCAAGCACAAATAAGTATGCCTTATACAATGGGGGTAGTGGGTAGTGCTGGTCAAACTGAAAGTATATTTTCAGGGTCTATTTTATTTGATAGTGAGCGTTGTTTTTTATTATCAAATGGTGTTTCTGTTAGCATACATGGTACTGCAAATTTATTTGCAATTAATTGTGTGGTGGCGCCAACGGTTCAGCCGCTTCAATTAAAAGCGTATCCCAATCCATTTATCGAAAAAGTAACAGTTACATCTTATTCTGTATTTAATTATACCACAGCAGTGATGTATGATTTGCATCTCTACAATGCTGCTGGTTTGCGTATTAAACGCTTTACCACATCTATATATGGGCTTAGGTCTGGATATGAAATTTCAACTTCATTTCTTGCTGCTGGCACTTACTACTTAAAAGTACAAGTAGGCCAACTGCATATTCAAACATTAACATTAATAAAATCACAATAGTTTCCATGCGCGTCAATTCAAAAAAAATCATTTTTATCATTGTCCTACAGTGTCTGGCCTTGTTTATTCATGCACAAGTTTCGAAAGTTCCAGATGGTATTTTATTTCAAGCCATTGCGAAAGATGCTTCAGGTAATCCAGCAAAAGGAAGAACTATATTTATTAAAAACGCAATTATACAAAGTAGTATAACAGGTGCGCAGGTTTATGTGGAGTCGCATAAAGTAGTTGCTTCTAGCGATGGCGTTTTTACCATTATAATTGGTAAGGGAGCTAGATCCTCAGGTCCAGCTTCTATCACTTCTATCGATTGGTCAAGTGGTCCTTATTTTTTAAATATTAAAGCTGCTATTGCCCCATCTGTTCCACTCACCAATTGGAATGTAGATGAACATTATATAGATATGGGTACTTCTCAGTTTTGGACAGTACCATTTGCTTTATTTGCAGCAAAGGTAGAAGGATTTGATTTAAAATTAAATATAGCAGATACGGCAGCCATGCTTGCGCCTTATTTAAAAAAGTCAGATACGGCCTCGTTGTCTAATAGGATACTTGCAAAGTTAAATAATACCGATACTATTTCATTGTCTAACCGTATTAATTCAAAACTAAATGGTTCGGATACATTATCATTATCAGACCGAATTAATGTAAAGTTATCTGTTGCAGATACTGCCGCAATGCTAAGTGCGTATCTAAAGCGAAATGAAATTATTGACACGGTTTCGTTATCAAACCGAATTAATGCTAAAGAGTCTACCGCAAATAAAAGCACACTGCTTGTAGTTGATGGAAATTCTGATACAAAGTATCCGTCTGTAAAAGCAGTGAAACAATATGTAGACTCTGTTATTGCTATAAATGCATCAAGTGGCAATCATTCAAATGTAAATATTGTGGATGCAACCTTGTCTACAAAAGGTGTTGTGCAACTTGCTGGTGATTTAGCAGGTGCTGCTCAAAGTCCACTTGTTGCAGCATTAGCAATTACGACTTCCAAAATAGCTGCGGGTGCTGTAACGGATGATAAAATAGCTAGCGGTATTAGTGCTTCTAAGGTTGGACTTCAAAATGTAAACAATACATCTGATGTCAATAAGCCTGTAAGTACATTACAACAAGCCGCACTTGCTACAAAGCTTGCGATTGCAGACACTTCGGTTATGCTTGCTAATTATGCAAAAACATTGGACGTAAACACTGCGGTTGCTACAAAGCTTTCGCTTACAGACACTTCGGCTATGCTTGCTAATTATGCAAAATCTATTGATTTAAATAATGTCATCGGAACAAAGCTTGCTATTGCAGACACTTCGGCTATGCTTGCTAATTATGCGAAAACTATTGATGTAAACACTGCGGTTGCAACAAAGCTTGCTATTGCAGATACTGCAGCAATGTTAGATAGAAGGATTGCTAGAGATACTTCTTATTTATCGCTTCGCATTGATACAAAAGTAGATCAGTTAAATCAATCACTAGACATCAATGCAGATGGAACTTCAGATATTAAGTTTCCTTCTGCGAAAGCAGTAAAAACCTATGTCGATTCATCAATTGTTGCCAACGGGGGAAGTAGCAATTCAAATAATTCAAATAGTACGGTTGTTGATGCAGATGCTAGCACAAAAGGAGTTGTAAAGTTAGCCGGTGACTTGTCTGGTACGGCTGCGATTCCTGAAGTTGCTATTGGCGCAATAACAACAGTTAAACTTGCAAATAATTCTGTAACAGACGCTAAAATTGCATCTGGTATTAGTCCTTCTAAAGTAGGTTTAGGTAATGTTGATAATACGAGTGATGTAGATAAACCCATTAGCACTTTAACGCAGGCTGCCCTTGATCTAAAATTTTCTAATCTACAAGGACAGGCGCTTACTACATCTGTTGCTCAAAAAGTTGACATTTCTGATACAGCCGCGATGCTTAGTGCTCGATTTAATAGAGATACAATTGCGCTTTCAAATAGAATCAATCAAAAACTGAACGTTGCTGATAGTGGTATTGTTTATGTAACACCAGCACAAATTATTGCAAGTTCTTTTGATTCAACATCAATAAGTGATCGAATTAATTTAAAATACGATGCAGCAAATGGAGATATTTTATTTAATAGAATCAATACGAAGCTTAATGCAGTAGACACTGGATATTTAAGCAATAGAATTAATCTTAAATTAAATTTTGCAGATAGCGTATATAGTTATGTTACGCCTACGCGTTTGCAAAGCGCGGCTACCGATACAACACAGTTGTCAAATAGGATTGATGAAAAGCTAAGTATAACTGATACAGCGCGCATGTTACGTGATTATACATTAAAAGCTGGCTTAAGTACGTTGGCAACAACTGGTAATTACAATGATTTAATTAATAAGCCAACAATAAATAACAATAGCGGTGCGGTGAACTCTGTAAATACCCTTATTGGAGATGTGGTAATTGATAAAGCAAGCCTCAATTTGGGTAATGTTGATAATACGAGTGATGCCAATAAGCCTATTTCTTTTTTAACCAACAACGCCTTAATTGGCAAGATAGATGCAAGTCTTATAAATGCGCCCAATGGGGTAGCGGGTCTTGACGCTAATACAAAAATTCCAAGTTCGTTATTGCCGCCTATATCTTTTACTGCTATTTCTGTTGTTGCCAATGCTGCTGAAATGCAAGCGCTTGGTACCACATCTGTTAAAGGCACTGTTTGCGTCAGAACTGATGTATCAAAATCTTATATTTTAAACACTGATTTTTCAACGTCTTTATCTGATTGGGTAGAACTATTAACACCAGGCGCGCCTGTTCAGAGTGTGAATGGAAATATTGGCGTTGTTAATTTAAAAACAAACAATATTGGTGAGCTTACCAATTTATATTTTACAGACGCGCGTGCTAGGGCAGCATTAACTGCAAACGCCCCCGTCTTGTTTAATCCTACTACAGGTGTTTTTAGTATTGACACAGGTAACAATGTGAGTAGCATTGCAACAAAATGGAATGTTCTACAACAAACCATCGCTTCCACTTCTGGCCTTGCTTCAAAAGTGAATATTGCCGATACGTCTAACATGCTGTATCCATATGCTAAAAATTATCAGCTCGTAAATGGATTGGCCACTAAATTAAGTATTGTAGATACGTCTTACATGTTAAGTCAGCGCATTGGAAGAGATACGTTGGCCTTATCAAACAGGATCAATGCTAAACTTTCTTTAAGTGATACTTCACTCATGTTGAGTAATAGAATTGCACGTGATACTATTTTGCTTTCTGAAAGAATTTCTAGTAAAGTGTCAATAGCGGATACTTCTGTTATGCTCAGTTCTAGATTTGCAAGAGATACGGCAGCACTTTCAAATAGAATTAATCTCAAACTAAATATTGCTGATACTGCTTTAATGATGTCTAAAAGATTTGCGCGCGATACTGCTGCGCTATCAAATAGAATTAATTTGAAATTAAATGCTGCTGATACTGCTGCTATGCTCACTAATTATTTAGCAAGTATTCATTCAAAAGAAAACGCAATCAATAAATCTGCAGATACTAGTCTTGGCGGACTCACGCCAAGTAATATTTTATTTCCAACGCAACTCGCTGTAAAAAAATATGTTGAAAACAATGCAGCCACCATTGCTTCAGGTGCTAGTGGAAGTGGAACAGTGGTTGATGCAACTACTACAACCAAAGGTAAACTGCAATTAGCTGGCGATTTAGGAGGAACTGCCGCTAGTCCACAAGTGCTTTCGGTAGGTGGTATTTTAAAAGATGATATTGCAACTGGCCTCAATTTAATGAATGCAGCAACACCTAATAATATTGTAAATTATATGGTGCGCAGAAGTCCCATTGGAGATTTTTCGGGAAGTACGATTACTGCCAATACATTTAGAGGAAATATTGTTGGTAATGTTACAGGTAATGTAACAGGTAATCTTACCGGTATTGTTACGGGTTCACTAATAGGCAATGCAACCAATGTTTCTGGTATTGTGGCATTAGCAAATGGAGGTACAGGGGCAAACTCTGCCACTGCTGCTAAAACAAATTTAGGGCTTGGCAATATCGATAACACATCTGATGTAAATAAACCAGTGAGTACTGCACAGCAAGCAGCACTTGATTTAAAAGCAAATTTAGCTTCTCCAACATTTACAGGACTTGTGGTTTTACCAACCGGTACTACTGGTGTAACCCAAGCCTTAAATGATAACAGTACCAAACTAGCTACAACTGCATATGTTGCAAGTGCCATGGCAGATGCATCTGGAACCATTACTAATTCGGTGGCAGATGCTACTACAACAAGTAAGGGTAAAATTTTACTAGCCGGAGATTTAGGCGGAACAGCTTCTATTCCAATAGTAATGAGTATTGGTGGCATCAATAAAGATGATATTGCTGCCGCAGCTATATTATCTAATACAGCTACTGCACAAAACACAGCGAGTACCATTGTAAAAAGAGACGCGTCAGGTAATTTTAGTGCAAGCAACATCACTTCAAATTTGATTGGAAATGTTACAGGGAATGTAACTGGTAATCTTACTGGCATTGTTACCGGTTCGCTAATAGGCAATGCTACCAACGTTTCTGGCGTAGTAGCGGTTGCTAATGGTGGTACAGGTGCAAGCGATGCAAGTAATGCGAGAATTAATTTAGGTCTAGGAAATATAAATAACACTTCTGATGTAAATAAGCCTGTTAGTACTGCACAGCAAACAGCACTTGATTTAAAAGCAAATTTGGCATCACCAACATTTACAGGACTAGTAGTTTTGCCAACAGGTGCCACTGCTGTCACACAAAATTTAAATGACAACACTACAAAATTAGCAACCACGGCCTATGTTGCAAATGCACTCGCCGATGCTTCGGGATCTATTACAAATTCAGTAGCTGATGCGACCACAGGTTCAAAAGGAAAAATTATGTTGGCTGGTGATTTAGGCGGAACAGCAACAGCACCCGAAGTTTTATCTGTTGGAACAGTAACAAAGAGTCAAATAGTTGCAGCTACTACACTTGTAAATACAGCTACAAGTGCTGGAACCGCTAATACAATTGTAGCAAGAGATGTAAACGGTTCTTTTGCTGGAAATTTATTGGGTAATGCAACCAATGTATCAGGTGTGGTAGCCATTGCTAATGGAGGTACAGGTGTTACTTCAATTGCAGCAATAAAAAATACATTAGGTTTAAATAATCTAGATAATACAAGTGATATCAATAAACCCATTAGTAGTTTAACACAAACTGCACTGAATTTAAAAGTTAACACATCATCAATAGCAGTAGCCAATGGTGTTGCAAGTTTAGATGCTAATGGTAGAGTACCACAGATTCAACTTCCTTCTTTTGCAATTACATCGGTAAGTGTTGTGAATAGTAGTGCCAATATGCTTGCGCTAACAGGATTATCTGTTGGATCTGTAGCTGTGCGAACAGATAATGCAACCAATTATATTTTAACGGCACTGCCGGCAAGTACGCTAGCCAACTGGGTTAGTTTTTCACCAGCTGCAACCAATGTACAATCTGTAAATGGCGTAACTGGTGCAGTAGCATTAACGGGTGCTGCAAATAGAATTTCTATTACATCTAATGTTTTTGATATTGCAAGTACCTATGTTGGTCAAAGTTCAATTACTACATTAGGCACTATTGGAACAGGTATTTGGAACGGAACAACCATAGCAATAAATAAAGGTGGTACAGGTGCTACAACTGCTAATGATGGCTTTAATGCACTAGCACCTGCACAATCAGGTCATGCGGGAAAATTTTTAACTACCAATGGAACTAGTACAATTTGGGCAAGCATTAGTAGTGCGGGCGGTTGGAGTACCACTGGCAATAGTGGTACTGTAGACGGCAGTAATTTTTTTGGTACAACGGATGCACAGCCATTAAATGTACAGGTGGGTGGTATAGCATCAGGTAGGTTTGATGTGAACGCGGTGTCTGGACAATCGACACTTGGTTATGGAGCGGGTTATTCTTTGGTGCGTAACCTGACCAATAGTTATGGTACAAAAAATACGGGTTTTGGTTACCAGGCTTTTTACAACACAACGGCAGGTAATGAGAACACAGCGATGGGTTATCAGGCGCTTTTGACCAATACAAGTGGGGCATCATCGACAGCGATAGGTTATCAAGCAATGGGTAATGCAAATAGTGCGCTTAATGGTAATACACCACTTATTACATACAACACGGCGGTGGGTTATCAGGCGTTACAAGGATCAGCGACTGCTGCATCTAATACGGGTAATAATAATACGGCTGTGGGTTATCAGTCATTAAAAAATACAACGAGTGGTGCTGGTAATAGTAGTTACGGAGTGAGTTCGCTTACATCAAACACAACGGGCACGTACAATACGGGTATGGGTTTTCAATCGTTGATGAATAGTGTGACGGGTAATTATAATGTGGGTGTTGGTATGTATGCGTTAAGGACTTTGGGAACTGGAACAGGTAATGTGGGTATTGGATATCATACGATGTCATCTAATAGTTCTGGTAATTATAATGTTGCGATAGGTTATTCTGCAAACATTGCAGATGGCGTAACAAATGCGGTAGCGATAGGTCAGGGTTCATCGAACGCAACATCGAATAGTGTCGTACTCGGTAATGGATCTGTTACAAAAGTGAGTACATCGGGAGCATTATACTCAAGTAATACAACCAATGCTACCTCTGTCTCAACGGGTGCGCTTATTGCAAATGGTGGAGCTGGTATTGCGAAGGATGTATATGTAGGCGGATTATTAAATACGACTGGTACATCAAGTACGGCGGGCCGTGCTAGTTTTAGTGGTGGCATTACCGTGGCATCAACAAATGTAAACACGATTGATAATGTAGTTGTTGTTAATGCATCATCACTAGCGGCTACGAGTATAAGTGGCATAACAAATATTACAAACGCTACGGCATCATCTTCAACTACAACGGGTGCGCTAACCGTGAGTGGTGGCGTGGGTATAGCGGGTAGTACGAATATAGGTGGTGCGACAACAATGGCTAGTTCGTTAACGGTAGGAGGCGCAACAAGACTTAATAGTATATCATATGGTACAACCCCTGCTACCAATAATAACTCTACACAACTTGCAACAACAGCGTATGTGATGAACACACTTGCATCACCATTAAATGGTTTTGCATGGAGTACAACGGGTAATGCGGGTATGATTGATGGCAGTAATTTTTTTGGTACAACGGATGCACAGCCATTAAATGTACAGGTGGGTGGTATAGCATCAGGTAGGTTTGATGTGAACGCGGTGTCTGGACAATCGACACTTGGTTATGGAGCGGGTTATTCTTTGGTGCGTAACCTGACCAATAGTTATGGTACAAAAAATACGGGTTTTGGTTACCAGGCTTTTTACAACACAACGGCAGGTAATGAGAACACAGCGATGGGTTATCAGGCGCTTTTGACCAATACAAGTGGGGCATCATCGACAGCGATAGGTTATCAAGCAATGGGTAATGCAAATAGTGCGCTTAATGGTAATACACCACTTATTACATACAACACGGCGGTGGGTTATCAGGCGTTACAAGGATCAGCGACTGCTGCATCTAATACGGGTAATAATAATACGGCTGTGGGTTATCAGTCATTAAAAAATACAACGAGTGGTGCTGGTAATAGTAGTTACGGAGTGAGTTCGCTTACATCAAACACAACGGGCACGTACAATACGGGTATGGGTTTTCAATCGTTGATGAATAGTGTGACGGGTAATTATAATGTGGGTGTTGGTATGTATGCGTTAAGGACTTTGGGAACTGGAACAGGTAATGTGGGTATTGGATATCATACGATGTCATCTAATAGTTCTGGTAATTATAATGTTGCGATAGGTTATTCTGCAAACATTGCAGATGGCGTAACAAATGCGGTAGCGATAGGTCAGGGTTCATCGAACGCAACATCGAATAGTGTCGTACTCGGTAATGGATCTGTTACAAAAGTGAGTACGTCGGGAGCGATTATTACAACAAATGATATCACAGCTAAACATATCAAAGGTAATTCTGGTGCTTTAAGTATTGCTGCTTCTACTGGTGCGGGTACTTCTCCATCCGGACTTACTGTTACGGGTACAGATATGAGTGGTGTGGTTGCGCTAACAACAGGAACCAGCCCTTCTATAAATGCAGTGTTGGCCACCATTACGTATAACACTGCTTATGCAACAGCGCCTGTTGTAGTGATTACCCCAGCAAATGCTACAACAGCTAGTTTAGCTGCTACACAAGCTGTTTGGGTCAATATAACAACGACAGGTTTTACTATTAATACAAATGCAACGGCGGTTGTTTCATCTACAGCGTACAAATGGAACTATGTTGTTATACAATAAGGCCGTTTTTGTCATTAAAAAGTCATAAAAGACTGGCGTTATGCCGTTCTACAATTCTGTGACAATTGACCTAGGCCAATAAACCACATTTGCACCTGAAATCAATGCAGATGCGGTTTAGCGGTTTAATAGTGAGTTTGTTTTTTTGCATCACAGCTGTTCACGGACAGGTGGATAAAACCACGCGTCCAGATACCTTATATGGTTCTGCGAATGAAATTATTGTTACCGCCACAAGAACCGAAAAAAAACTAGGCAACGTTGCGGTTCCGGTTACCCTTATTTCCAGTAAACAAATTGCGCAAGCCGGCTCTGTAAGACTCGCCGACATTTTACAAGAACAAACCGGATTATTTTTAACCGCTGGCTTTGGTGCGGGTGTTCAAATGCAGGGTTTAAATCCTGATTACACTTTAATATTACTTAACGGAGAGCCACTAGTAGGACGAACAGCCGGCATACTTGATTTAAATAGAATCACTGTTGGCAATATCAAGCAAATTGAAATTGTAAAGGGCCCTTCCTCTAGTTTATATGGAAGTGAAGCGATGGCAGGTGTTATAAACATTATTACAACAGCGCCTAAAAGAAATGAATTTGCATTGAGTGCTCGTTATGGAAGTTTTAATACTTCTGATATTAACGCCACGTATAATTATTCGAAAAATAAATTTTCATATCAGGGCTTCGTTAACAATTACCATACAAGCGGGTTTAGCCTGCGCCCCAATAGCCAAACCAGTTTTGTAACGCCCATTAACAGGTTTACCCAGCAACATCAACTTGGGTATCAGTTTTCTGATAAAACAAAATTGTCTGGATCAGTTAGGTTTAATAGAGAACGCATCACCAACGAAATTGCAGTAGAAAATAATGGTGTTATTGTAAATTCTGAAGGAAAAGAATCTAATGATGATGCAAACATTTCTGCTTCATTAACACACCGTTTTAGTAACAGTGTAAAAACAAATGCTAAACTATACGCAACCACATTTACGAGTGAGCAGGAACTAGCCACATCTTCAGGTGCCCCATACACCGATTATTTCAAACAACGATTTTTACGCTTCGAGACTCAAACAGACTTTTCTATTTTAAAAAACATTGAAACATCCATTGGCGCTGGCTATTTACTCGACAGAGCCAATAGTACACGATATGACAAAAAAGAAAGCACCAAAGAAAATGCGGTAGGATATGCTTTTTTTCAGTCAGAGTGGAAGCCAATTGAAAAGCTTATTGTTATTGGCGGTGCACGCTATGACCACAATGCACTTTTTGCGGCAGCGTTTAGCCCAAAGCTTGCATTAAAATATGCAATTGCAAACAACATAAACTTTAAGGCAAGTGTAGGGCGTGGATTTAAGGCGCCTGATTTTAGACAGCTGTATCTGAATTTTACAAATACTGCAGCGGGAGGATATAGTGTATTTGGTTCAATTGAAGCGCAAAAAATTATCAATGCACTACAAGGCATTGGTCAAATTGCTAGTATCGAATCTGATTTTTATAATTTAAGTGCTTTACAACCAGAATTTTCTACGGGTTATCATGCAAGTTTTGATTATACCGTGTCTAAAAAACATACTTTCTCGGTGGGGATTTTTTATAACAATATCAATAATTTAATTGATAATAGACTCGTTGCTTACAGAACCGGGGGTGCACAAATATTTAGCTACCTCAATGTTAAAACTGCTTTTACAAAAGGGTTAGAGCTCAATGCCGATTATAAAATTGGAAAATATTATGCTGTTACTGGCGGGTATCAATTTTTACTTTCTGGAGATGCCTCTGAACTAGATAAAATAAAACAAGGAAAAGTTTTTACACGTGATGTAAATGGCTACAGTAAAATTTTAACGACTTCGGATTATGTGGGCTTGCCTAATAGGAGTAAGCATCAACTTAATCTAAAATTTCAATATCAAAAGGAACAAACATTTGCCACACTTCGTGCGCTTTACAGAAGTAGTTGGCACGTTACTGATACCGATGGTAATGGGTTATTTAATACAAATGATGCAAAGGCCACAGGGTTTATTCAGCTCAATGCGACAGTTGGTTTACGTACCTCTAAAAAAATTACCGTGCAACTTGGATGCAATAATATTCTTGATTACAAAGACCCAATTAATATGCCAAATTTCTTTGGTAGGGCTGGATTTATAGCGATCAATTATTCAATTAAACAATCAACCGAAAAATAGAAAACCATGAAAAAAATCATCTACGCTTTATCTGCATTTTTGTTTTTTACAGCTTGTGATAAAGACGACAACACTACTAAGGTAGATCCTGTTATTTCTGTTACCGTAACCAATTTACCAGCCGATACAATTATTGGTATTACACCTGGCGCTCCTCCTTCAGGCGGTATGCCTTACGGTGCTGGAAAGTATACTTTTTTTAGTTTGGAAAGAGGTGTAGTAGTTCCTGCTACAGATAGCGCATCTAACAAATGGGATATTGCATTTAAGGGATCTACCATATTAACCAATAGCGGTAATGGCGGCCCTGGTGCTGGCGGTGCTTTTGTTTACATTGGCCTATTCAATGATTTAAAAACAATCTCTTCCGATTCAACATTTAGAACAGAGAATGTGCCTACCTCATATGCTATTCCATTAGGAAGCAATAAAGGTTGGTATGTGTATGATGGATTAAACAATTTAATTACGCCAATACCTGGACGTGTGTTGGTTATCAGAACAGCTACCGGAAAATTTGCAAAAATAGAAATATTAAATTACTATAAAGGCGGCGTAACACCTGCAGCAAGTGCTTCAGACAATGTCAAAATGAAGGATCAGCGTTATTATAGTTTTAGATATAGTTATCAATCTAATGGTACAAAAGTATTCTAAATTTTAGGTTAAGTATTATGTCCCCCCACTTAAATGGAATCTGCACCATGTGTAGGTTCCATTTTTTTTAGTATTTTACTATCATGAAAAAAGGATTTATCATTTTATTTGTGCTTTTTGCTTGTATTGAATTGCCGGCGCAAGTAAAGCAGCCTAATATTATTTTATTTTTAGTTGATGATATGGGTTGGCAGGACTGCTCTTTACCTTTTTGGGATAAGTCAACAAAACTCAATGCCACTTACCATACACCTAATATGGAAAAGTTGGCTGCAAAAGGTATGATGCTAACTAATGCTTATTCAAATGCAGTTTGTACGCCCACAAGGGTCAGTCTTATGACAGGTATGAATGTAGCAAGACATGGCGTTACCAATTGGACCAATGTAAATAGTAATACACCCACTGATTTTAAAGACAGTGTATTAAAGCCAGCAAAATGGAATTATAATGGACTTACTCCGGAACTTTATCGTTCAGAGAGTCATAATCAAACAGTAGTTGCAACACCTTTACCACAAATTTTAAAAGAGGTTGGTTATTATACCATTCATGCAGGTAAAGCACACTTTGCACCAACCGGTATGCCAGGTGCTTCACCTATTAATTTGGGTTTTGAAATTAATATAGGAGGAAGTGCAGCTGGACATCCGGGTAGTTTTTTAGCATCAAAAAATTATCGTCAAAACGAAAAAGATATCAGCTGGGCTGTTAGAGGACTTGAAAAATATATACCTGAAGATCTTTATTTAACGGAAGCTATCACAAGAGAAGCTATTCATACACTTGACCAGCGAGATAGCAACAAACCATTCTTTTTATATTTATCGCATTACGCCGTGCATGTACCCTACGATAAAGATGTTCGCTTTTATCAAAAATACATCGATGCTGGACTCACAGATACAGAAGCTAAGTACGCAGCACTTTTGGAAGGGATGGATAAAAGTCTTGGTGATATTATGAACTACTTAGAAAAAAATGGACTAGATAAGGACACCTATATTTTATTTACTTCAGACAATGGTGGCCTTAGTTTGCCAGGAAGTAGATCGGGTGAGCCGCATACGCAAAACCTGCCACTCAAACAGGGTAAAGGATCATTATACGAAGGCGGTATTCGCGTACCAATGATTGTTGCTGGCCCTCAAATAAAACCCGGATCTGTGTCTAAGCAGTATATTGTTTCGGAAGATTATTTTACCACCATATTACAAATGGCAAACGCCAAAACAAAAACTGTTACACAAGTGGTAGATGGGAAAAGTTTTTTACCCGTTTTGCAAGGCAAACAAAAAAATATAGACGAGCAAAAGACAATTATTTGGCACTACCCTAACAACTGGACAAATATTAATTTAAAAGGCATTTCTTGGGCTTCTGCTATTAGGCAAGGGGATTGGAAGCTCATTTACTTTCATAAGCAGCAAACCCTAGAATTATATAACCTTTCAAAAGACATAGAGGAACAGCACGACTTGTCTAGTGTTGAACATGCAAAAACTAAAGCGCTTGCAAATTTGCTTACACAAACATTAAAAGACCGAGGCGCTGCTATGCCATCATGGTTATCAAATGGTCAAACCATTGCATGGCCCAACGAAATATTTGAATTATCCAATACTAATAAGGTAATCAAATAAATTGGTGTCAGTTGCTAGGTTTAGTTTTTTGCGAAGTCGATACCTGCTAATTTCTACGCCCCGCACAGATATATTCATGAGTTGCGCGATTTCTTTAGTAGATAAGTTCATTCTTAAATAAGCACATAGCTTAAGTTCGTTGTTACTGATATTGCTATGTTTTTCTTTGAGCTTGACAATAAAATCAGAATGTACTTTATCAAAATGCTTGGTAAAGTATTCCCATTCCTGGTCTAAATTTTCATCTTCGTTGAGTGCCTTTACCATCTTTTTTAATTCGGTAATAGCGTATTCATTGTCGATTTTTTTTATGATACTACCTAGTTCACTTTTAACTTTTGTAAGCAGCTCGCCTTTTTTTACAATGTGCATCGCTGAAGAAGCTAGTTCAGAATTTTTATATTCGATTTCTACGCCTAGCTTTTCATTTTGAAGCGTTACTAAATCACTTTCAGATTTATTGATTTCTAACTCGTGGATATATCGTAAACGTTGCTGCTCCTGCTCATATTTTTGCTGTTGCGCTTTAAACTTTGTACGCTGGTAAATATGAAGCTTATAAACACCAAATCCAATGGCAATAAAATAAAGCAAATAAGCAAGCATTGTTCGGTACCAAGGCGCATCAATTGTAAATTGGTAGCTAGATACTGCTGATTCATTGCCTAGGTTGTTTCTAACTTTTACTTCAAACGTATAACTGCCAGGTACTAAATTGGTATACTCTTTTTCAGTTCTTTTAGTCCACGCAGACCAGTTGTTTTCAAAGCCTTTTAATCTATAACTATATTCTAGATTGTTTTGGAAGCCAAATGCAACGGATGTAAAATCAAAATGCATGGTTTTAAAGCGGTAGGCAACCTGCGGCTTATTTGATGCATCTTGAACCTGATTTTCATTTACATTTTTAAAGTAGCCACCAAATAAAGTGCTATCTAGGTTGTCAATAATATGCACGGATCTTATTTGAACGTTTAAAGCAGGCGCTAGCTTTTTATACTTTTCATAATTGATATGATAAAATCCTTTTTCACCACCTAAAAAAATGTTACTCCCATCAATGGCATATATATATTCAAAACCACTTAACATTTTGGCATTTAGTTCAGGAATGTAAATGACTTGAGGTTGATTGCCTGTGTAGTCAATGACACCCAATACTTTTTCGTGAATAAACCAGATATTACCTTCTTTGTCTTCTTTTAAATAGCGAATACTTTGGTTGCCAATTAGTGACGTATAGCTTGAGGCTGTTTCAAACTTATCTTTTTCTGTGTTATACTCGTACACGCCGTTTTCTGTACCAACTACAATTCTATTTTTTATTTTATAAATGTGGTTATTTAGTAAAGCAGGAAGCCCTTCTTTTTTCTGATATTGTTTGGTGGTATAGTTCCCATCCATATTTTTTTCAATCTTATAGACGCCATGATAAGGATGTGAAACCCAAATATTTTCTTCAGCATCAATGGTAACATACCTCGATGACTCTATAAAATTTGGAATATCAAGTGTTTGAAAGAGTTGATTGGCTTTGGCGTCAAAAATGGTAAGCCCTCTATACGTACCGCCCACAACAATACTTGCAGGTGACATATTGCCTAGTGGTGTAAAATTCCAAAACCCTGGTTTGTTTGAGAAGGAAGTAGCCGTATTATTGTTTACATAAAATGCACCTTCGTGATGTCCTAACAGTAATTTGTTATTGATAAGTGATAGGCCCCATGTTTGGCCGCTTGTATTTTGTACCAACGAAAAATCGCCTTTACTAAAACTTAAATCCTTTAGGGGTTGAAGTCCAACCGTATAGAGACCGTTAGATGTGCCAATATAGAGCTGTTGGTTTTGAATCATGGCTGTGTAGCCAGATTCGTCGAGTAGTTTGGGTGAAATATGCTTGATAGCGCTGTTATAGGCAATAAAATCCAGACCATTATTTAAACCTAACCACAAATTTTGTTTGTTGTCTAAAAAGATGCTTAAAATATTATTGCTTTGAAGGCCTTCGGTACTTGAAAACTTTTGAATGATTTCGGCTCTGTTATTTATAATATATACGCCACTGTTGCTAGTTGCTAGGGCAGTCCACTCTTTGTTGATGGCAATGGCGCTATAAATCCGTTCATTTTGAATAAAATTAGCAGCGCCCGATTTAATTGGGGTGATGGTGTTGTTGGCGAAATAAAAAATCCCGCTTTTCAAGGTGGTAATGATAGCGCCCGATCTGCTTGGGATCATACCTGTAATAGGGTCAGTTTTGGAGAAACTATAATTAGTCTGCACTGGTTGCCAGCTATCATTTTCAAATGACATCAGGCCTGTTTGGTAGTCGTGGGCGTATAATTTACCGTTACAGCTGGTTAAGTAAGCCCATTCGGAAGGGGCTTTAAATACTGTAATGGCACCCCCATTGTACTGAAAGATTTTATTGGGAGATCTAAAAAATAGGGATGAACCTAGTGAAACGATGTCCCAAACGTCTTCAAATGACCTGAATTTAGAAGGAATTAACGCTGTAAGTGAGTTATAAACTAGGTTACCGTTGGTATTTGGGGCAAAATAACCAAGTTCGTCCTGCCCGCCCACGTATATTTTATGGTCGCTCCCTATGGCAACTGATCTAACAATGGTTTTATTGGGTAGTGGATATAGTTTCCAATTCTTGCCATCGAAACTTAATAAGCCTTCGTTGTTGGCAAAGTAAACAATTCCGTTTTTGTCTTGTTTAACATCCCAGTTCTGCAGTCCTGCGTTGTAGGATAGTTTAGAGTAATTAATAATATCTGGAAGGCCAATGGTATTTTGGCTACTAGCAAAAATGGGAAGAAGGAGTAAAAAGATAAATTTTTTCACTGCTCAAAGATTTTTTTAAAACTTAAATATATGAAATGTTCATTGATGTAGTATTGAAGTAATTTACATTATTGATAATCAATTAGTTAAAAATAGTGATGTAGTATTGAAGTGTTAAACAATAAAGATTTTGTAGTGTCTGTTACTACTTTTACGTTGCCAAAAAATCATTTTTTTTCTTTCACATAAACGATTGCATTATGAAAATAAGATTTATTCTTATGTGCCTTGTTTTGATGCTCGGGCTTGGCGTAGAAACGCTTTACGCTCAGTCAATTGCCGTTACCGGTAGAGTAAAAAACAAAAATACTGGCGAATTGCTAGTAGGGGCTTCTGTTTCTGTTAAGGGCAAATCTGTTGCCCTCACCGATGCCAATGGCCGGTTTTCACTTAACACAGCTGTAGGTTCTATCCTAGAAATCACTTACACAGGCTTAATTACTTCCAAGGTTACGGTGGTAAAAGCAGGTGAAGTAGAGGTTTCTTTAGAACAAAACCCTGCAAACACACTTGGTGATGTTGTAGTAGTAGGTTATGGTACCCAAAAGGTTACCAAAATATCTGGTGCTATTTCAACAGTAAAGTCAAGTGATATTGAAAAATTAAAACCCGTAAGAACGGAAGAGGCTTTACAAGGTAAGGCGTCTGGTGTTAACGTGATTCAATCTGGATCACCTGGAGCTAAACCAACCGTATTAATTAGAGGTATTCCTTCTTTCTCTGGTACTGACCCAGTGGTAATTATTGACGGGGTTCCTCAAACACTCACTGACCTTAATGCTATTAACGCTGCAGATATCGAGTCAATCAACGTATTAAAAGATGCTGCTACAACTGCCATTTTTGGTGTTAAAGGTGGTAATGGTGTTATCGTGGTGACCACTAAAGGTGGTAGAAAAAACCAAAAAGCAGCGATTACTATTAATAGTAACTATGGGGTGCAAGAAGTGATGAACACCCTTGGTGTTTTAAACGCTACAGAATATGCTGCCATGATCAATGAAGGTAGCACCACTGCTGGTGGACCTATTGTGTTTCCAAACCTTTCTTTATTAGGTGTGGGCACCAATTGGCAAGACCAAATATTTAAAAGAGCTGCGATGCAATCTCATACGATTGCAGCACAAGGCGGTAGTGAAAATATGACCTACTTCTTATCTGCGGGTTATTTAACCCAAGGTGGTATTGTAGGAGGAAATGACAAATCTCGTTTTGATAGAGGTAACTTTTCTGCCAACTTAACTTTTGATATTTCTAAGAAACTTAAATTCTTATTGAATACCACTGCAGTTACTTTAAACTCTAAAGGCATTCAAGAGAATTCATTTAATAGTGTTATTGGTAGTGCGATCAATTTTGATCCTACCGTAAGTGTATTAAACAATGTACCTAATACAGCAGGTAAATATGGTTTCAGTAATTTATTATTATCTGAAATCTTTAACCCGCTTACTAAATTAGAGAACACGTATAACTCAAATGTTGGTTCTAAAATTTACGGAAAGTTTGAGTTGCAATACAAGGTTTTAAACAACCTAACATTGTCTTCTCGTTTTGGTTACACAAAGTATGATGGTAATGCTAAAAGCTTTGCCCCACTTGTGTTCTATGGCCCATTAAACGTAGATAATTCAATGAATGCTGATGGTTCTACTGTAACCGGAAGATTCAATAGTGTATCACACGAAAAAGTGAGCAACTTCAATTACACTTGGGAGTCTTTTGCAAACTATAACTTTAAACTAAAGCAGGATCATAATTTTGAAACCGTGCTTGGTTTTTCTTTAGCAAAAGTGAGTGGAAATGCTGCTGGCGCAACTCGTCAAGATGTTCCATTTAACAGTTGGGAATTTGCAGATTTTACTGCTGCAACTGGAAACAACACAGCAACCAATACCAATGCTTTAGCAGGTTACTACTATCAATATTTTAGAAGAAACCTTTCTTATTTTTCTCGTATCAACTACGACTACCAAGACAAATATTTAGCATCATTTAGTGCACGTAGAGATGGTTCTTATGCATTTGGTGTTGATAATAAATTTGGTAACTTCTTCTCTGGATCTCTTGGATGGGTTGTTTCTAAAGAAAAATTCTTTAAAGCAGACTGGGTAGATCAACTTAAAATTAGAGGAAGCTATGGTAGCATTGGTAACGAAAATGTGAATCCACAATTTGTTAGCATTGTTACTGGTGGACCAAGCTACGGACCTACTGCAAACAGTAATGGATATACATTTAACGATGTATTTTATCCAGGATCTACAGTTGGATCTTCTGCTAATACCACACTAAGATGGGAAAAGCAAATCCAATCAAATATTGGTTTTGACTTAGTTGTACTTAACAACAAGTTTTCTTTAAACGCAGACTATTTCCAAAAAACAGTTGACGGTTTATTATTTACCCCAGCTGCATCATTGTATTTAGGAACTGTACCTAGTCCAATTGCAAATATTGGTGCTACTAAAACCAGTGGTTTTGACTTCACTTTAAATTATAACGAATCGATTGGTAAGAATTTGAAATTTAATACTGCATTAACTTTCACAACAGCTACCAACTTAGTTACAGCAACCAACGATAATGGAACTGCTAAAATTTTAGGTGGATTTTACTTCAATGGTCAATCACAAAGTGTTACTGTATTTGAAAAAGGATTTGCACCAGGCTATTTTTATGGCTACAAAACTGCAGGACTTTTCCAAAATGCAGCAGACATTGCAGCTTCAGCTAAACAAGCAGGTGCACAGCCAGGTGATATTAAATACGTAGACATGAATGGTGATGGTGTGATCAATGCTTCAGACCAAACCAATATTGGTAATCCGTTCCCTAAGTTTACAATGGGTTGGAGTTTTAACCTAACGTATAAAAACTTTGATTTTAATACATTCTTGTATGCTTCTGTAGGCAATGATATTTATAAAGCATACGAGCGTAACGCTAACTTTTCTAACAAAGACCGCTCTGTACTAGGTCGTTGGACTGGTGAGGGAACTACAAACGACGCGCGTTTACCAAGATATTCTTTTGTAGATGCAAATAGTAATATTAGAGTATCAGATAGATATGTAGAAGATGGTTCTTTCTTAAAAATCAAGAATATTCAACTCGGTTACACCTTTAATACACCAGCGTCTAAAAAATGGTTCAACAGTATTCGCGTATATGCACAAGTAAAAAATGCTTTTGTATTTACAAAGTATACTGGATTTGATCCTGAAATTGCAGGTGGTATTTTAGATACAGGTATCGATCGTGGTGCATATCCTCAAGCTAGAACATTTGCTTTTGGCTTTGATATTAAACTATAATCTTCACTACTTAAACATACAATTATGAAGATCAATTCAATGAAAATAGTAGGCCTGGTTTTAGTTATTACCACGCTTATATCTTGTACAAAGTGGGTCGATTACAATCCTCACGAAGATTTTGTTATCACAGAGCAAGACTATTTAAAGTCTGCATCTGATTATAGAAATATGTTGGTGAGTGTTTACACGCCACTACAATGGATCAACCAAGTTGTACCTATTGGTGATATTGCATCTGATAACGCAGTATCGGGTGGTGAAAATGCCTCTGACGTATTATCATTACAACAAATTGATGACTATACACATACACCTGTAAATGGAACCCTTCAAGAAATTTGGGTATCTGCATACGAAGGTGTTAACCGTGCCAACTATATGGCGCAATATAAAGCGGCCAATTTAGCGGGTGAAAAAGTTGAGTTTGCTGGTAAAGAAGCCCTTTACGGCGAAGTACATTTTTTACGTGCATACTATTACTTTACGCTGGTGCGTATGTTTGGTGATGTGCCTCTTTTTACAGACAAGCGTTTAAGTCTTGCACAATCAAAAACTTTAAAGCGTTCGCCTAAAGCAGACGTTTACAAGCAAATTGAAGCGGATTTAACAGCAGCTGTAACGGCGCTTCCAGCAGTACAAGTTCAAAAGGGTAGAATTACAAAGTATGCTGCACAGGCTTTACTTGGTAAAGTATACCTCTATCAAAGTAAATTTGATTTAGCTGCTACCACACTTGACGCAGTAATCAATGCAAATGCATTTTCACTTGTTTCTGATTTTGGTGCTATGTATTTAGCAACTGGCGAAAACGGTCCTGAATCTGTTTTTGAAATTCAATACTCTAATGTATCTCCTTATTACAACTGGGGTGGAGCAACACGTGGCCAAGGTAACTATGCTATTCAGCAGTGTGGTATCAGAGGCTTAAATGGTTCTGCTCAAATGCCTTATGCTGCAGGTTGGAGTACCAATTTACCAACTCAAAATTTAGCAGCTGCTTACACAGCAGGTGATAAAAGAAAAGCGGTAACGGTATTAGATATTGAAGCCTACAAAACTGCAAATCCTTCTTTTAATATTACCTATCAAGTAGCTCCATTTAAAAACACGGGTTTATACAATCAAAAGTATTTGCCACGTAAAGGAGAAACTTCTGGTCAAGTAGAATTAAACTACCTCAACAACTTTAGAATCATTCGTTATGCCGATGTTTTATTAATGGCTGCCGAAGCATTTAATAGAGCTACTGCACCTAATGATGCAAAAGCGCAAGGTTATTTAAATCAAGTTAGACAAAGAGCGTTTGGTAATGCTTCTAATAACATTACTGCAACTGGAACTGCACTTCGTCAAGCTATTTGGGATGAGCGTAGATTAGAACTTGCAATGGAAGGAGATCGTTTCTTTGACCTAGTAAGAACTGGACAAGCTGCTTCAAAAATTACTGGCTTCAAAGTTGGTAAGCATGAAGTGTTCCCAATACCTCAACAAGAGGTTGATATTTCTGGTTTAACCCAAAATGCTGGATATTAATCTCATTGTATAATCTATTGAATTAAATAGTATGAAAACATTAAAATATTTATTGAGTGGCTTGATACTCATTTCTACATTCTCAGGATGTAAAAAAGAAATCAATGATGATGTTTCTTTCGTGGAAACGACTGCAACATCTGCAAAATTGGGTGCCATGTTTACCATTACCCAAGACAATACAGGACTTGTGACCATCACACCAAATGGTGAAGGTGTTGCAAGTTTTGAAATTGCTTATGGTCATGGAACTGCGGGTCCTGTTAAAGTATTACCTGGTGGCAGTACTTCAAAAGTATACCCAGAAGGCGTTTATGATGTAAAAATTACCGGTACTAACGTTGCAGGTGTTTCTACAACTGTAACTCAAAAGTTAACCGTAACTTTTAGAGCGCCAGAAAATTTAGATGTAACAGCTGTAATTGATCCAGCAAATAAATACAAAGTAAATGTTTCTGCAAAAGCATTGTATGAAACTTTCTTTCAAGTTTATTTTGGTGATGTAGCTAATGAAGTACCTACTAACTTTTTAGAAGGTCAAACCATTTCTAAAACTTATGCTAAAACAGGTTCTTATACTGTTAGAGTAGTTGCTTTAAGTGGTGGTGCTGCAACAACAACATTTACAAAAGTGATAACCATTGTAGATCCAGTTGTTCTTCCAGTAACTTTTGAATCAACTTCTATTAACTATGCATGGAATGATTTTAGTGGCGGTAACGTATCCGTTGTTGCTAACCCGCATAGTAGTACTGCCAATGCTTCTACTAGAGTTGCTAAAATGGTAAAAAATGCGGGAGACCCTTGGGGTGGAAGTTGGATCGGACTTGGTGGTCCAATCGATTTTTCTGCCAACAAAGTTTTCAGAATGAAAGTATTTTCTCCAAGAGTAGGCGCTAAAGTGCTTCTTAAGGTTGAAAATGCAGGAAACGGTTCTATCGCTTTTGAAAAAGAAGTGTTAACGACTGTTGCAAATGCATGGGAAGATTTAGCATTTGATTACAGAACAATCAACGCTGCTAATGAATACCATAACATCGTTGTTATTTTTGATAATGGCACACCTGGTGATGGCTCTGCTAATTTCACTTTTTACATGGATGATATTAGATTAACAGATGCGATGCCAAATACTAAAATAGATTTACCTGTAACATTTGATGTGCAAGGTGTAAACTATACGGTTACTGATTTTGGTAATAACCAAACAGTAGATGCGGTGGATCCTAACGACGCAAACAACAAGGTTAAAAAAACAACTAAAGTAAATGGTGCTGAAACTTGGGCCGGTACTACTATTGGTACTTCAACAGGTTTCGCAACTGCCATTCCTTTAACGGCTGCATCTTCTCAAATGAGTGTAAGAGTATATTCTCCAGCTGCAGGCATTCGAGTTTTATTAAAAGTTGAAGACCATACAAACGGTCAGCGTTCTGTAGAAACTTTTGCAACTACAACAATGGCCGGTGAATGGGAAACCTTAATTTTTGACTTTAACAATCAAGCGCCTGGTACTGCTGCATTTAATGCTACGTATACCTACGACATGGCTTCCATCTTCTTTGATTTTGGTAATAGCGGAAATGGTAAAGTTTTCTATTGGGATGATGTTAGAAAATTATCTACCAACTTTGTAGAATCGGTAAGTCTTCCATTGACTTTCGAATCAAATAACCTTACCTATACTTGGAACGATTTTGATGGTGGTGTTGTAACTGTTGTTAACAATCCTCAGTCTGGTGGCATCAATACCAGCGCTAAAGTTGGTAAGATGGTTAAAAACGCAGGTCAAATTTGGGGTGGAAGTTGGATTGGTTTAGCTGCTCCAATTGATTTCTCAACTAAGAAAACATTTAAAGTAAAAGTATTTTCACCAAGAGCTGGCGCTAAACTTTTATTAAAAGTTGAAAACCAAAGCAACGGTGCTATTAGCTTCGAAAAAGAAGTAACAACAACTGTTGCAGGTGGTTGGGAAACATTGAGTTTTGATTACAGTGCTATTAATACTGCCAACACCTATCAAAAAATCGTATTGATATTTGATTTAGGAACTGTTGGTGATGGCTCTGCAAACTTTACGTTCTTATTTGATGATATCACCTTAAACTAATTTGATAAAACCTACAATTATGAAAAATAATTTAAAATATATTGTTGCGGTTTTGTTTATCACAACTATTGGGTTTGTTTCTTGCAAAAAAACTGAATATAGTTTTGGTAACATTAAAACACCAACAGGCTTAACGCTTACTACTGCTATAGTTGGTGTAGATGCTTCTAACCCTAATGGTAATGGAACAGGATCTGTAACGATTACAGCTAAAGCAACGGATGCTTTAACCTATAACATTGATTTTGGTGATGGTAAAACACAAGTGATTCCTTCTGGTACCATTACGTATAAGTATGCAACACCTGGTGTTAATGATTACACCATTACTGTGCGTGCCGTTGGTACGGGTGGTGCTGTTTCTGTGCTTAGTAAAAAAGTAACTGTATTTGTTGCTTTTACTATTCCTCAAACAATTTTGGATGCACTTACTGGTTCAGGTTCTCGCACTTGGATGACAGATCAAGATGCGCCAGGACATTTTGGTGTAGGACCTGCTGATGCTTTTGGTCCGATCTGGTATGCAGCGACTCCTAATTCTAGAGAAGCTTGTGCATACGACGATGAAATCACTTTCACGAAAGACGCACTGAACAATATTTCAATGACCATCAATAATAAAGGTCAGTCATTTTCTATTGGAGCTGCTAGTGGATTTTACGGATTTAGCGGTGGTGATGCTTGTTTCAACATCGTTACTACGGGTGCTAAAAAATTAGCATTTATGGACGCTACATCTACGTCTACGTCGGCGAATTCTACTAGAATCCAATTTATGGTTCCGGGTAATGGTATTATCAACTTTGGAACTGGTGGTACGACTTATGAAATTTTGAGTGCATCAGCTACAAGTATTCATTTAAGAAATATCGGAGCTGACGGTAACTCTTGGTATCAAAAATTGAAGGCAAAATAATTATAATAAAGTGCGTTTATCTTCTTTATTGTTGAGTTTATTAATAGGTGCATTGTCTTTTGGGTCCTGCTCAAAAGGTGATGCACCTGTTGTAAATCCCGCGCCTACTAATTTAACGGTCACGGCTACTGTTAGTACTGACAATAGTGGTAATGTGAATTTTGTGGCATCTGCAACAAATGCAACAACGTACGAATATGATTTTGGAAACGGAGTTTTTCAAACGGTGCCTACAGGAACTGTGATGTATAAATATCCAGCTTCAGGAAATTATTCCGTTAACGTGATAGCAAAAAATACTGCGGGGCAAACCATTTCAAAATCGATTGATGTTACTGTTACGGTAGCGCAATCGTTAATATGGTCTGATGAATTTGATCAGCCCGGTGCACCAAATCCTGCAAAATGGAATTATGACTTAGGTGCCGGAGGGTGGGGCAATCAAGAGTTGCAGTATTACACCAATAGAACCGATAACGCCATTGTTTCCAATGGAACTTTAAAAATTATTGCCAAAAAAGAAAACTATAGTGGCAGTGCTTACACTTCTGCTAGGCTCTTAACTAAAGACAAGTTTGCATTCAAGTACGGAAAAGTTGAAGTACGCGCAAAAATGCCAGTAGGTGTTGGAACCTGGCCCGCTGCATGGATGTTAGGTGCAAATATTAGTACCGTAAGCTGGCCTAATTGTGGTGAAATTGATATTGTAGAGCACAAGGGTAGTGACGTTAATAGAATTTACGGAACCCTGCATTATCCGGGCAATTTTGGAGGTAATGCGGTAGGCGGAACCAAAGTTATTACGGGTGCCAACAGTGAGTTTCATGTGTATGCATGTGAATGGACAGCAGTTTCTATCAAATTTTACATTGATGGGGTACTCTACTTCACTTTTGCCAACAATAGTACGTTGCCATTTAATCAAAACTTTTTCGTGCTGTTAAATTTAGCCATGGGCGGAACCTTTGGTGGAACGATCGATGCTGCCTTTAACAATGCCACTTTTGAAGTTGATTATGTGCGTGTGTATCAGTAGAATTTTAATACTATTATTTATGTGTACGTTTCGAAATATAGGTTTGTTTTTATTGCTTTCATTGGTTGCTACTGCATCTGAGGCGCAAAAAAGAACATATAACAAACTGGTGTGGCAAGATGATTTTTTAGTAAATGGTTTACCGGATTCTACAAAATGGGGTTATGATATTGGAACTGGTTGTCCTCGCATTTGTGGATGGGGGAACAACGAAGTTCAATATTATACGAATGCGCGCAAAGAAAATGCACGCGTAGAAAATGGACATTTAATTATCGAAGCACGCAAAGAAAAATTTGAAGGTTCAAATTATACTTCTGCCAGACTTGTTACAAAAAACAAAGGCGATTGGAAGTATGGTCGTATGGTGATAAGGGCTAAAATACCTACTGGTAAAGGGTTGTGGCCTGCTGGATGGATTTTACCAACAGGTAAAGTGTATGGTGAGTGGCCTAAAAGTGGCGAGGTAGATATTTTAGAAGCAGTAGGTTTTGCGCCAGACTCTGCATTTGGTAGTGTGCATACAGAACGTTACAATGGTATGATTGGAACACAAAGAACTGCATCATTAATTGTTCCAAATTTATCTACGCAGTTTCATGATTATGAAATTGAGTGGACTCCAGAAAAAATTGATTTTTATATCGACAATAAATTATACAACTCTTTCAAAAATGAGCATACGGGTTCTGCAGCTTGGCCATTTGATCAAACCTTTCATTTGATTTTTAATATTGCTGTAGGTGGCAATTTAGGTGGCAAGTTTGGTATCGACGATGTCATTTTCCCGGCACAGATGCGTGTAGACTGGGTGAAAGTGTTTCAATAAATGAATCCCTCCATATTTGTTTAGGTCTGTTTTTGGTTAATGCCGGATAATTATCCGGCATTTTTTATGTAGTAAAAGAAATTTTTATATTAAAAATCAACCAAAAACATATATAAAATAAATAAATAGGACATAGTGTAGATTCTACATAAACGAAAATGAGTTAAATTTACTTCGTGTAAAATTTACACATTTGGTCTACGATGCCAAACTAACGCTTGTTTATGAGAATTTTTGTACTGCTATGCTGTTTGTTAGCCGCTGTGTCGGCACATGCACAATTGTTGCGTACTACTCCTTCGTTTGTTACCGAGACTTCAAATTCAATCACCATTTTTGCGGATGCAACAAAAGGAAACAAGGGTATCTTAAATGTTACCGGAGACATATTTGTACATATTGGCGCCATCACATCACTCAGTACATCTAGTAGCAACTGGAAGTATGTTCCAGTGAGTTGGGGTGTAGCAGATAATAAAGTTAAGTGTACAAAAATTGCTAATAATGTTTGGTCGTTTACAATCAGCGGTGGACTTCGTAATTTTTTTGGCATCACCAACACTGCTGAAACCATTCAAAAAATTGCTATTTTATTTAGAGATGCAACTGGTTCACAAGTACTGCGTAACACCGATGCATCTGATATGTACATTCCTGTGTATGATAATAATTTAGCTGTACGTATCGATTCACCACTTACACAACCATTGTATGTGCCTGCGTTAGAGCCAATTACAAAGGCGGTAGGTGATACCATTTCAATTGCAGGAGGTGCTAGTACGTCTGCGGCTTTATCACTTTTTGTAAACGATTCTGTAATTGCTACAACAACAGGAACAAGCATTGCGCAAAAATTTGTTTTGCAAAAAGTAGGTACTCAAAAAATTCTAATTCAAGGCGTGAGTGGGTCTGTTACGCGTAAAGATTCTATTTCATTTTTAGTGACAGGCGCTACCAATTTAGTTGGTCTTCCAGCTGGTGTTAAAGACGGTATTAATTATGAGCCAGGCGATACATCAGTTACGCTTGTTTTGTATGCACCTAAAAAAACTTCTATTACCGTTACTGGTGATTTTAATAATTGGACACCTGGATTATCACACGTTATGAAAATGACGCCCGATAGTTTGCGTTTTTGGATTCGATTAACGGGTTTAACACCGGGTGTAGAATATGCTTACCAGTATATTATTGATGGCGCTTTAAAAGTGGCAGATTACAATACGCATAAAGTATTAGATCCTTGGAATGACGAGTACATCGCTGCGTCTACCTTTCCTAATTTAAAACCTTACCCAGTAGGTAAGACCACAGATATAGTAAGTGTGCTTCAAACCGCGCAACCCAAATATGTTTGGAACGATGCTAATTTTGTGCGCCCAAATAAAAAAAATCTAGTGGTCTATGAGTTATTGCTTCGTGACTTTGTAGCCAAACATGATTTTCAAACATTAAAAGATACGCTGCCTTATTTAAAAAAGTTAGGCATCAATGCCATTGAGTTAATGCCATTTTCTGAATTTGAGGGCAATAGCAGTTGGGGCTACAATCCAAATTTCTTTTTTGCTACGGATAAATATTATGGTACCCCGCAAGCCATCAAAGCATTTATTGATGCAGCGCATCAGCAAGGTATTGCTGTCATTATGGATATGGTGCTCAACCATGTATTTGGTTCTTCACCACTTGCCAAAATGTATTGGGATGGCACCAATAATAAACCTGCAACAAATAATCCTTGGTTAAACCCAGATGCCAAGCATCCTTTTAATGTTGGTAACGATTTTAACCATGAATCTTTGGCCACAAAAGAATTGGTAAACAGGGTTACAAAATACTGGCTGCAAGAATTTCATATAGATGGTTATAGGTGGGATTTGTCTAAAGGATTCACGCAAGTAAACAATCCAACCAATGTAGGTGCTTGGGGTAATTATGACGCTTCACGTATTAAAATTTGGAAAGCCATTTATGATACGATGCAAGCTACTAGTGCCGGAAGCTATTGCATGCTAGAGCACTTTGCAGACAATTCTGAAGAAAAAGAATTAGCAGACTACGGAATGCTTTTATGGGGTAATGCAAATCATAGTTTTGCTGAAGCTACCATGGGTTATACGTCAACGTCAAATTTTGGCACTAGTTTTTCAAATGCTAGAAATTTTGCACAACAGCATTTAGTGACGTATATGGAAAGTCATGACGAAGAAAGACTTCAATATAAAAATTTGAATTTTGGAAATGGTTCCGGTAGTTATAGTACAAAAAATCCGGCAACAGGTTTAAAAAGAAACGAAATGGCTGCCGCTTTTTGGGCACTTACGCCAGGTCCAAAATTAATGTGGCAGTTTGGTGAACTCGGTTACGATTTTAGTATCAACACTTGTACCAATTTAACGGTAGATGCCAACAATTGCCGCCTTTCAGAAAAACCTATTAAATGGGATTATTTGCAAGATGCAAACCGTAAGGGTTTATATGATGCGTATGCTAAATTTTTAAAATTACGTGCAACGCCAGCCTATGTAACTGATTTTGGATCTAATAAGTATACGGTTAATACCACGGGCGCTTTAAAGTCGATGCAACTAAATGGTGACTCTATTAAATTAGTGGTGGTTGGTAATTTTGATGTTACACCTCAAACCGCTACTGTTAGTTTTCCAACAGATGGTTTTTGGTACAGCTTATATTCAAATAAATACCAGTTGGTTTCTGGCGGGTCTGTAAGTGTATCCTTACAGCCTGGTGAATACTATGTGTATGCCAATAAAAACCTCAACAATACAGTGGTTACTGTTACACCCAATATTAGTTTACCGCTATTAAATACAACAATAAGCATTTCTCCTAATCCAGTTAGGCAAGCAGCGATTTTGAAGTATCAATTGCCTGAATCAGGGAAGGTTCAAATTAAACTTTTAAGTCAGGCCGGTGTTGTAGTAGACGGCATATTTAATGGATGGCAAAATAAAGGACAACAACAACTCATCATCAATAAGAAAGGCCTCGCTCCAGGGGTTTATCATATATCTATTCAATCAAATCAAAAACAAAAAACACAAACATTTTTAATCACTAATTAGTATTTATTCAAATTGAAATTGTAATTCTATGAACATTAAAAAAGCACTTGTTGCAATGCTGATGATGCTAACAGTTTTCTGTTTGCCATCAATTGCACAAGATCGTACGGTTACGGGAAAAGTAACCAATGCAAAAGATGGTTCGCCGTTAGCGGCTGCTAGTGTCCTTGTAAAAGGATCTGGTGTTGGAGCACAAACAAATGCCGATGGGTCATTTAGTTTGAAAGTTCCTGCTAAGGCAACTACACTAGTTGTATCTTCTTTGAATTTTGAAACCAAAGAAGTAACCTTAAGCGGCAACACCGTATCAGTTGCACTATCACCTGCTGTTGATCAGCTTAGTGATGTAGTAGTAATTGGTTATGGTAGCGTTCGTAAAAAGGACTTAACTGGATCTGTTGTGAATGTGTCTTCTAAAGACTTCAACAAAGGTGTTATTTCAACACCGGAGCAACTTATTCAAGGTAAAGTAGCGGGTGTGCAAATCACAAGTAACAATGGTGCGCCTGGTTCAGGAAGTACCATTCGTATCAGAGGTGGTGCATCTTTAAATGCAAGTAACGACCCACTTATTGTAGTGGACGGTATGCCAATCGATGGTGGTGGTATTTCTGGTCAAGCAAATGCGCTTGCACTTATCAACCCTAACGACATCGAATCTTTTTCAGTTTTAAAAGATGCTTCTGCAACTGCTATTTATGGTGCGAGAGCTTCGAATGGTGTAATCATCATCACTACTAAAAAAGGTAAGTCTGGTGCACCTAAGTATGCATTTAGCTCTCAATTCAGTGTTTCAAATGTTACGAAAAAAGCGGATGTTTTTTCTGCCGATGAAATTAGAGATATTGTAAAAACAAAAGGTCCTAGTTATACCTCTATGTTGGGTACAGCTTCTACTGATTGGCAAGATGAAATTTATCAAACAGCGCTTACTACAGACAATAACATTTCTGTATCTGGCGCTCTTAAAAAATTACCTTACCGTTTTTCTTTGGGTAATTTGATGCAGTCTGGTATTTTAAAATCTGATAAACTAAACAGAACAACGGTTGGTGTAAACGTAAGCCCTTCACTTTTTGATAATCACCTTACTGTTAATATCAACTATAAATTAGCTGCTAGCAAAACAAACTTTGCAGATCAAGGCGCGATTGGCGCGGCTACTTATTTTGACCCTACCAAACCAGTATATTCAGGTGGTCAGGCGTACAATGGATATTGGAACTGGTTAGATGCTACATCATCAAATGGTCTTCGTGCTTTAGCGCCAAGAAATCCACTTGGCATCTTATTAGATAAAGATGATCAAAGTAATGTTACCCGTCATATTGCAAATGCATTAGTTGACTATAAAGTACATTTCATTCCTGATTTACACGTAGTTGTTAATACAGGTATGGATGTTGCTGAAGGTAAAGGAACAACTGTGATCAATGATCAAGCAGCAACTACGTATATGCGTTTTAAAGATGCAGCAGGTAAGTTTCATAGTGGTGTAAACAACCAATACCGTCAAACTAGAAATAACACTTATTTGAATGCGTATTTAAACTATGCTAAAGAAATTCCTTACTTATCTACAAGAGTAGAATTTACAGGTGGTTATGAGTATCAAAATTATTTAACAACGAATTACAACTTTGCGGATCAAACCTTTAATGGTACAGTTGTTAATACGCCAAATTTTGAATTTGATAAACCTGAATACCGTTTAAGTTCATATTTAGGTAGAATGAATATTTCTGTAAAAGGTAAATATTTATTTACTGCTTCTGTACGTCAAGACGGATCTTCTAAATTTAATCCAGATAACCGTTTTGCGGTATTCCCTTCAGGCGCTGTTGCTTGGAAGTTAAAAGAAGAAGGTTTATTTAAGAACATGAAATCTTTATCAGATCTTAAATTACGTGCGAGTTATGGTGTAACAGGTCAACAAGATGGTATTGGTTATTATGACTATATCTCTTATTATAACCTAGGTTCAAATACTGCACAGTATCAATTTGGTAATTCATTCACACCAATTTCTCGTCCTAATGGTTATTACTTTAACCGTAAGTGGGAACAAACAGCAACTACTAACTTAGCGTTAGACTTTGGTTTTGCTGACAATAGAATTACGGGTACCATTGAAGCTTACAGAAGAGAAACTTCTGATTTGTTAAATGAAGTAAACCAGCCAGCTGGTACTAACTTTAGCAATAAGATTGTTGCAAACGTAGGTACGATGGAAAATAAGGGTATTGAATTTACTTTAAATATCCAACCTATCCGTAATAAAAACACAACTTGGGATATCGCGTTCAACGCAACGTACAACCAAAACAGAATCACTAAATTAACCATCTCTGATGACCCAGCTTATGCAGGTGCTCGTTTTGGTGGTATTAGTGGTGGTACTGGTAACTCAATCTTAATTCACTCTGTTGGATACCAACGCGGTTCGTTCTTTGTTTTCAAGCAAGTATATGATGCAAACGATAAGCCTATCGACGGTTTATACGCTGATTTAAACAGAGATGGTGTTATCAACGAAAGAGATTTATATCAGTATAAAGGTGTAGATCCTCAAATGTTTTTTGGTTTAAGTTCAAGTGTAACACACAAGAAGTGGAACGCTGGTATTGTAATGCGTGCTAACATTGGCAACTACTTATACAATAACATCGCATCTAGTTCTGGTACTTTAAGAAATATCTTAAACCCAATTGGTTATATCAATAACGGTTCTAGAGATTATTTAAAATCAGGATTTAGTGGTAATGGTTCTAACTATTACTTATCTGATTATTATGTACAAAACGCATCTTTCTTACGTATCGACAATATCAACCTAGGTTATAATGTTGGTAAAGTATTTAGCGATAAAGCTTCTTTACGTATCAATGCAACTGTACAAAATGTATTAACTATTACTAAGTATACTGGTTTAGATCCTGAAATGAACGGCGGTATTGATAATAATTTTTATCCTCGTCCAAGAACCATTGTATTGGGTATAAATCTTGATTTCTAATTCAATCAATAGTGCAAAAAAATATAACAATGAAAAATAATCTATACAAACAAATCATAACCACCGTTGGAGCGATTGTTGTATTGGCATCTTGTAACAAGACCTTAGACTTGTTGCCAACCAATGATGTTACATCAGCAACTGTATACGCCGACGCAAATGGTTATAAGCAAGCTTTTGCAAAAGTATATGCGAGCTATGCTTTAACAGGTAATGCTGGACCTGCCGGTAACGGAGATATTCAGGGTATCGATGAAGGTACTTCTGACTTCTTACGCCTATGGTGGAAAGCACAAGAATTAAGTACTGACGAAGCGGTTGTTTCTTGGGGAGATCCAGGTATTCAAGACTTCCACAACATGAACTGGTCTGCAAGCAATCCAATGCTTACAGGTCTTTACTACCGTTGTTACTATCAAATCACTTTAGCAAACGATTTCATTCGTCAATCTGCTGATGCAAATGTTGCGTCTAAAGGAATTACGGGTGTGGATGCTGAAGCGATTAAAAAATACAGAGCAGAAGCAAGATTTTTACGTGCTTACCAATATTCAATCTTAATGGATTTATTTGGTAACATTCCTTTTGTAACGGATGCAGAAGCTTTAGGCTCTGTAATGCCAAAGCAAAGAACACGTGGTGAAATCTTTTCTTATATCGAAACAGAACTTAAAGCAATTGACGCTGATTTAGTAGATGCGCGTAAAAATGAATATGGTCGTGCAGATAAAGCTGCAGCATGGGCACTTCTTGCTCGTTTATATTTAAATGCGCAAGTGTATACGGGTACTGCTAGAAACACGGATGCTGCTACTTACGCAAAAAGAGTATTAGACGCTGGTTACACTTTAATTAGCGACTATACTAAATTGATGCGTGCAGACAACAATGTAAACACTTCAGAATTTATTTTAACCATTAACTATGATGGTTTAAAAACACAAAACTGGGGTGGTACAACCTTCTTAACACACGCACCTGTTGGTGGTAGCATGGTTGCTGCTCAATTTGGTGTTGATGGTGGATGGGGTGGTTTAAGAACGACTACTGGTTTATCTAGCAAGTTCCCTGACTTAACAGGTACTGCTGATAAGCGTTCACAGTTTTATACAAGTGGTCAATCTGCAGACATTTCAGATCTTACTAAATTTACAGATGGTTATGCTATCACTAAATTTAAAAATCTCAACATGAACGGTACACCAGGTAAGAATTTAACTTGGGTAGATATCGATTTCCCAATTTTCCGTTCTGCAGAAATGAACTTAGTATATGCCGAAGCAGTATTAAGAGGTGGAACAGGTGATGCAGGAACTGCTTTAAGTTATGTAAATGCTTTAAGAACAAGAGCAGGAGCAAGTACAATTACTTCGTCTCAATTAAATTTAGATTTCATTTTAGATGAGCGTGCAAGAGAATTATATTGGGAAGGATTTAGAAGATCAGACCTTATCCGTTACAATAGATTTGTAGAATCTTCTTATGTATGGCCTTGGAAAGGTGGTGTTAGAGGCGGAACCAATGTAGATGGATTTAGAAAATTATATCCAATTCCTTCTGCAGACATTTCATCTAATCCTAATTTAGTTCAAAACGCAGGTTATTAATACTTGTCTGAAACATTTAAAATAAATTGTATGAAAAAAATAATTCAATCACTAGTTTACGTGAGCCTAGCTATCGTATTCTTTGCCGCTTGTGAAAAAGACGAGGCAAAAGATACCTACATTAGCGGTACGGCTCCTGTGCTTTCTGCTACTTCAAAAGATAGCATTGCACTAAACTTTTTAACAGAAGAAAATTTAGGTGTAACCTTTAATTGGACAAACCCTAGTTATAAATTTGCTTCTGGCGTTAGTTCTCAAAACGTTAACTACACTTTAGAAATTGATACCGCTGGTGCTAATTTTAAAGGCGCTAGAAAAAAGTCTATCTCTATCAGCAAAGACTTGTCTGTATCGTACACTCAAAAAGCGTTTAACATCGTTATTTCTGATTTAAATGTAAAGCCAGGAAAAGTTGCAAAACTTGAAGTACGTCTTATTGCTACATTAGGTGCTTCAGCAACTGAGTTAATTTCAAACGTGTTAGCATTTAAAGTATTGCCTTATGCTCCACCACCAAAAGTTCCAGTACCAACTGCAGGAACATTATGGGTAACTGGTAATGCATTTGCATCTGGTTGGTCTAATCCACTTGGCGCTCCGTTTGTTACATCGCAGCGTTTAGCTAAAGTTTCTGAAACTTTATACGAAGGCGTAGTTGCTTTTGTTGGTGGCGGAAACTACAAGATGATTCAAGAAAATGGTGTTTGGGGTACACAGTATAAGAAAGTAGCCGGCGATGCTTTTTCAGGTACGCTTGAAAAGAAAGATGCGGATCCAGGATTTGATGGCCCATCTGTTGCAGGTAATTATAAAATTTCAGTTGATTTCCAAGCAGGAACCTATACTGTAACCAAACAATAAGAACAACAACTAAAATAGTAAACAATGAAACAAATTTTAAAAACATTGCTTTTCACGGCCACATTTGCAGTTGCACTTTGGTCTTGTGAAAAAGTTGCGCCTCTTACCGTTTACGAGCCAGGAAAGAGTGTTGTATTACAAGCTTCTACAACAACTATCGCAACCAAAACAGCAGATTCATTAAGTACTGCGGTGTTGTTCTCTTGGACCAACCCACAATATGCTACCAATGACAATACTGTTAAATACGTTATACAAATCGATTCTGCAGGAAGAGGTTTTTCTAAAGCTGCTTCTATCGTGTTAAACGGAAGAATGAGTTATGCATTTACTGGTAAAGAACTAAACGCGGTATTACTTGGGTTTGGTTTTAGCTATAATGTAGCCTACAAAATTGAAGCGCGTATTATTTCTTCTTACGGAAATAACAACGAGCAATTAACGTCTAATGTTTTAACGTTAACGGCAACTCCTTATGTGATTCCTCCAAAAGTGCAACCACCAACGTCTAAAAGATTATTTTTAGTGGGTGCTGCAACTATTGGCGGTTGGAACAACCCTGTTCCAGTACCTACGCAAGAGTTTAAAAGAGTAGACTCTGTTACGTACGAGGGTACTTTTTACTTAAAAGGTGGTCAGCAGTATTTAGCCCTTCCAGTGAATGGAGATTGGGGTAATAAGTACGCAGTTGCAAACAATTCAGTTACCGACTTAAATTTAGGTGGTGATTTTGGATTCAATTTCAGCGATAACTTCCCTGGTCCTTCAAAGACTGGTATGTACAAAATTCGTTTTGATTTCCAACGTGGTAAATTCACTGTTACAGCTGTTCCTTTTGGAATGTTGTTTGTTGCGGGTGGTTACCAAGGATGGTCTCCAGATAAAGCACCTTCTCTTGGTTCTATCAAAAACGACGAAGATTTTCATGGCTTTGTTGACTTTGGTACATCAGGTTCTGAATTTAAATTTACCAGCCAACCAGATTGGAATGGTAACAACTATGGTGGAACAGCTACAACCATTAGCACAAGCGGTGGTAACTTAAGCGTTGCAGCAGGTGGATACTATTTAGTAAGAGCCAATACTAAAAACAGTACTTGGTCTAACTACCTTGTAACAGGTGTTGGTATTGTAGGTGGATTTACAGGTTGGGGTGGAAATCCTGACGTAGCCCTTACCTATGATAGTGGTAACAAAGTTTGGAAAACAACTTTTACCCTTGCTGCTGATTCTGAACTTAAGTTTAGATTTAATAGCTCTTGGGATGTTAACCTAGGTGATAGTGGCGGAGATGGTGTACTAGAATTTAATGGCGATAACCTTGCTATGAAAGCTGGTACATACGATGTAGTACTTAACCTTTCAAATGGTGGTTATTACACGTATTCATTTACCAAAAAGTAATCGTATACACTTCGATATAAAAAAGGGCGAACCACGGTTCGCCCTTTTTTATGCATATAACAGTAGTTATTTATGTTGATCTGCTAACTCACCAGCTGTTACCTTAAAAGGTAAAATGTTTTGTTGTGGTGGTATAGGGCATGTTGCATAAGGGGTGTATGCGCATGGTGGATTAAATGCTTTATTAAAATCAATAAACGTATTGCCATTTTTATCTGGCCTAGGTACATACATATATCTACCTGTATGGTATGTGTTTATTCCATTGGTAGCATCTCCAAAAATCACAAACAAATCGCCGGGGCCTTCACTAATGGCGTCTAGTACATAATTTTTTCCTTGGTACTCAAAACTTATTTTGCCAGCATAATCTTGTGCAGTGGTTTGTCCTAACACATTGGTAACAAAAAGCCCACTCGGATTAGGTGGCAAAAATTTTGCTGGCAAATTCCACTTCTCATCAATGGAAAATCTTTTGTTTCCTTTAAATGCGGCTAGTGCTGGATTTTTTAAATCTCTAAACCTTACTCCAATTTTATCTTCACGAATAATGATGCTCCACATAAACTGATTAAATACGATGCTCGTATCCGTTTTACTGGCGGCATCAAAAAGTACGATCTCTTCCGAATAATCGTTTGGAAATTTACTTACCCCTTTTTCAAATTCAAAGCTTACTCTATTTCCCAACACTTTAAATTTTCCTAAAGCTGCTGGCAAATTTTTATGTTTAAACACAAGTGTATTTGTAGCAGCGCTTCCAAAGGTATTATCGCCCGGCTTTAACCAGTAGAGGCCTGCTAGATTAAGCCATCCATTTTTATCTGTTAAAGCTTTTATGCGCAAAGTGTCAAAATGCTTAATCGAAGCGGTATATGCAGTAGATGTTTGACCCTCCACATTGCTAAGGCCAACTACAAAACAGCATAAGAATATTAAAAAAAATTTCATTCGACTGGTTTGTGTAAAGTTAAGCGGGTATTTAACTTAATTATCGTTAAAGCTTCTTAATATTGTTACATAATTACAACTTTATGCGTTTGATTTCTATACCCAATTTTTTGGTTTTTATTGTTTTAGTAGCCGCTACACCAGGTTTTGCGCAAAAGCAAACAAAAGCTCAGTTTATTGGGTCTTTAATGGCAAAAATGACCCTGCAAGAAAAATTGGGTCAGCTCAATTTAATTATTCCAGGTGACGCTTCTGTTACTGGTACTGTTGTAAGTAACGATGTAGAAGGAAAAATCAAAAGAGGTTTAGTGGGTGGCATGTTTGGTATTGCCGGTTTAGATAAAATTAAGAAAGTGCAGGAGATGGTAGTGCGTGAATCGAGGCTGCACATCCCTATGTTATTTGGTTCCGATATTATTCACGGATATAAAACAGCATTTCCTATTCCACTTGCTTTATCTGCTAGTTGGGATTTAGGCATGATAGAAAAATCGGCTCAGATGGCTGCGCTTGAAGCTACTGCCGATGGTTTAAACTGGACTTTTTCTCCCATGGTTGATATTGCACGTGATCCACGCTGGGGAAGGGTTACAGAGGGCGCCGGTGAAGATCCTTTTTTAGGAAGCGCCATTGCAAAAGCCATGGTAATGGGATATCAGGGCGGTGCTGGTAACGCTAATTTAGCTACCGGTAAATCGCTACTTTCTTGTGTGAAACACTTTGCGCTCTATGGCGCGCCAGAGGGTGGTAGAGATTATAACACGGTAGATATGAGTAAGCTCAAAATGTACAACGATTATTTTCCGCCTTATAAAGCTGCAGTAGATGCGGGAGCTGGCTCTGTAATGACTTCATTTAATGATGTTGATGGCGTTCCTGCTTCTGGAAATAAATGGCTACTAACAAATGTTTTAAGAAATCAGTGGGGCTTTAAAGGTTTTGTTGTTTCTGATTACACATCCATTACCGAAATGATCAACCATGGCATTGGCGATACCGCTGCTGTGTCTGCACTATCGCTTAATGCAGGCCTTGATATGGATATGGTGAGTGAAGGTTTTTTAAATACCCTACAAAAATCATTACAGTCTGGTAAAGTTTCTATCGCTGCTATTGATGCAGCTTGTAAAAGAATTTTAGAAGCCAAATATGATTTAGGATTATTTGAAGATCCATTTAAATACCTCAAACAAGAAAGAAGCGGCGAAGTATTAAGTACCGATAAGCGCGCCTTTGCAAAAGAAGCTGCCATGCGTTCTTTTGTGCTTTTAAAAAATGACAATCAAGTATTGCCGTTAAAGGCCAGTCAAAAAATTGCGCTAATTGGCCCACTTGCAAACGACCGTTCTAATATGCCTGGCACATGGTCTATCAATGCCGATGCCAAGCAGGCAGTGGCTGTATTAGAAGGCTTTAATAACCGCCCTGGTATTGGTTCTAAAGTGATGTATGCAAAGGGCGCTAACCTTTCTGATGATCCTGCATTTGCTGCAAAAATTAATGTCTTTGGTGAAAAAATTTCTATCGACACTAGATCACCTCAAGAGTTATTAGCAGAAGCGCTTGCCGTGGCTGCTGCTTCTGATGTTATAGTAGCCGTTGTTGGTGAGGCGAGTGAAATGAGTGGTGAAGCAGCTAGTAGATCAAGCCTCGACATTCCAGCTAGTCAACAAAAATTAATTGAAGCCTTAGCTAAAACGGGTAAGCCACTCGTACTTGTGTTAATGAATGGTAGACCACTTACAATTGCCAATGAATTAAAATCTGCAACGGCTGTACTAGATGTTTGGCATGCTGGTACCGAGGCAGGTAACGCGGTAGCTTCTGTACTATATGGCGATTACAATCCGGCTGGTAAATTAACTATGAGTTTTCCGCGTAATGTGGGACAAATTCCTATTTATTATAGTGTTCGTAATACCGGCAGGCCCAATGGTGGTGATGTTTTTGGAAAATATAGGTCCAATTATTTAGACGTAGAAAATTCACCATTACTGCCTTTTGGTTATGGATTAAGTTATACCAGTTTCAGTTATACTAAGCCTGTATTATCTGCAAATAGCCTTGCTGCCAATACTACTTTAACGGCGTCTGTAACCCTTACCAATACTGGCAGTTACGATGGCGAAGAAGTAGTGCAATTGTATATTAAAGATGATGTTGCTAGTATAACAAGACCTTTAAAAGAATTAAAAGGCTTTCAAAAAGTATTTTTGAAAAAAGGCGAAAGTAAAACGGTGACTTTCACCATCGATGAAAAGTTATTGCGCTTTTACAATGCAGATCTAAAGCATACAAGCGAGAAAGGTAGTTTTCAAGTGTATATTGGCACCAATGCCTTAGTTGAAAATTCTGTATCTTTTCAATTAAAATAATTTAAACATATTTTATATGACCAACCGCCGTCAATTTGTACAAAAGTCTTCGTTACTAGGCATGGGTTTTTTACTTCAAAAAGCTACAGGCTTTGCGATGCCTCCGCTTACACAAAACTATACGAGCAATCGACCTGCAGCAGCCGATCGTAATTTTACGAGCACAGCGGTAGAGGCTGTTATTGAACGTGTAAAAAAAGACTTACCAAATAAAGAACTGGGTTGGTTGTTTGAAAACTGTTTTCCTAACACATTAGATACCACCGTTGATTTTGAAATGGTAAATGGCAAACCAGATACTTATGTAATTACTGGTGATATTGATGCCATGTGGCTACGAGATAGTACGGCGCAGGTTTGGCCTTATTTGCCACTTACAAAAAATGATAAACCGCTGCAAACACTTATTGCAGGTGTTATCAATAGACAAACAAAATGCATTTTACTGGATCCATATGCCAATGCATTTTATAAAGACGTCAATAAAGTAAGTGAGTGGAAAGATGATATTACTAAAATGAAACCTGGTATTCATGAACGCAAGTGGGAAATTGATAGCCTTTGTTATCCGGTAAGACTGGCACATGGTTACTACAAGCAAACAGGTGATACTTCTGTTTTTGACGCCGATTGGAAAGCCGCACAAAAATTAATACTCGATACTTTTACCGAACAGCAGCGCTTTGATGGTAATGGCCCGTATAGTTTTCAGCGCACAACGGCTTGGGCCACCGATGGTGTGCCATTAAGTGGTTACGGGTATCCAGTAAAACCTTGTGGTTTAATTGTTTCTACTTTCAGACCTAGTGACGATTGTACATTACTTCCTTACCTAGTGCCTAGTAATATGTTTGCCATTAATATTTTAGGTAAGATGGCTGAGCTCTTACAATTACCATCTGTTAATGAACCGGCACTTGCTAAACGAGCACTTGCTTTAAAAGCACAGGTGCAAGCTGCATTTCAAAAACATGGTATTATACAGCACCAAAGTTTTGGAAAAATTATTGGTTTTGAAGTAAATGGCTATGGTAGTTTTCATATGATGGATGACGCCAATGTGCCTTCTTTATTATCGCTTCCATACCTTGGCGCTATTGAACCTAACAATCCACTTTATTTAAATACACGTAAAGTAGTGCTTTCAGAAAATAATCCATTCTTTTATAAAGGCAAAGCCGGTGAAGGTATTGGTGGTCCGCACACAGGAGCAGATACCATTTGGCCAATGAGTATTATTTTACGCGCCATTACAAGTGTGGATGATAAAGAAATTACGCACTGCGTTAGAAATTTAATTCAAACGCATGCGGGCACAGGATTTATGCATGAATCATTTCATAAAGACGACGCTACCAAGTTTACACGTAAATGGTTTGCTTGGGCCAACACTTTGTTTGGTGAACTGATTTATAAATTGCATCAAGAAAAGCCAGGCCTCTTACAAAAAATCTAATTACAACTTTAGTTGAAAACCAGCAGCAATCCATCTGCTTGGCATTATAGCGCCCAATAAATCGGAGTAAGTAGTGTTGGTTACGTTTGTTATTTCTACAAACACATTGCTACTTCTTTTTTTAAGTAGGTAGGCGCATTTAGTGTTTACTAAAAAATAATTATTTGAAAGCGCCGCATTAATAGCAGACGCCGATTGTGCATTTCTAATTTTGTACACACTGTTTACAGAAAGTTGTAATTGACGCGCTCTAAATACTATTTGCTCATTCCATAAAAATCTGGCGTGCGACGAAATATAAAATGAAGGTGTTTTGTCTGGGCTAGTAGAAGCAAGCCATACCAGGCCAGTACTAACGTTTAACTCGATATCTTCACCCCATTTTTTGTTGTAGGTAAGATCCGTTTCGATACCTTTTGTTTCTACCGATGATATATTACTAGCAAGCGAATAGTTTCCGGTGATGATTAAATTTGATTGGCGCGGCATCATAGGATACGGCGTAGGGGTCCAATCAATCAAATTATTTTGATCCCTAAAAAATACAGTGGCGCCCCATTTAAAATGCGCACCCATTCTATAATCGGCACCAAGTTCGTAACTCCAAGATTTTTCTGTTTGTAAATAAGGGTTACCAATGCTGCCAGACGTAACAAGCGTTTTATTGTAGTTGTTATAACGTTCTGTAAAATCGGCGTCACGAACGCCTTTACCAATAGAAGCGCGTGTTGTAAGACTTCCTTTTACCCAAGATGCATTTACCTGCGGAATAATTACCCAGCCATAGCTCTGATCCCAATCTATTCGAAGGCTCTCGTTGATAAAAATATTTTTAGAAAGTTTATGTGTAGCAATTACAAATGCGCCACCATGCGCTAGTTCATGATTGCCCCTGTCGTTGGATCTAATTTTTTTATGGATCCACTGAGTACCTGTAACAATTTGATGATCGGGGTTACGTGAAAACTGAACGGTTCCTTGTGCTACAAATAGCGACGTTTTATTTTCATTGAAACTACCGGCCGGGCTAAATCTAAAGCGGTCTGATAAGTTTTTATAAGCAGCATCAAATTTTACAGTGGTATGTGCATATTGCTTATGTATACTTGTTTGTGTCCAACTGCTTTTCACTATTTCTGAAGCAGTATCACTTTTAAAAGTGGTGTAAAAATTTTGTGCATTAAAGTCTCTACTATCGTTGGCGTGTAAAATATGTAGCTTCCAATCTGATGCAAAATTGTAATTGAAATTAGCATCGTAAAATGTATTATTAAAATATCCGGTGGTGCCTCTTAACGCTTCTCCATCGGCTTTGTTTTGTTGTGAAGACAGGCTTAGTTTCCATTTTTGTTTTTGTACACCCCACCAAAAATTATTAGAACTTGAGTTATAACTTCCCCATTTGCTACCAACGCTTAGTTTGTGGTTGTTTTTTTGTTGTATCCCGTTGGTAATAATATTTACTACGCCTCCAATAGCGTCTGAACCATAAATAGCAGAAGCAGCGCCTTTAATAATTTCAATTCTATTGATATCACTTGGGTGAAGTGGTATGTAGCCATTAAAATGACCCGTTAGTGGATCATTGATTCGGATGCCATCAATAATTACGAGTACTTGTTGAAAAGTGCCTCCTCTAATGATGATATTACTTTGTGTGCCGGCAGGTCCGCGTTGCTGGGTTTCAATACCAGGCAAATATTTGAGTAGTTCGTCTATGCTACTGATAGGGAGGTTTTGTAAACTAGATCCTTTAATACTTACAATGTTGCGCCCCGTTTCTTTTTCTTGTTGAGGCAGCATGCTTGCTGTAACCACTACTTCCGAAAGCTCAGTCTTTTGTGCTATAGAGGATATATTCAAACTAAGCATTAAACTTGCTAGTACCAGACGCATCATAGGGGGCATTTTTTGCAAAGGTAAGGCCCAATTGCGCATGCTATTTACTAAAAAAGATTAAATTGAAGCATGAAATATTGCTTGACGCTTTTGTTTACAGTGGTCACCTCGTTTTGGGCTACTGCGCAAACTAAAACTGTTTATTACGATATGCAGGGTTTTACCTTGTTGGGTAGGCCTATGCCAAATCAAACTGTGTATCAACGCTTTCCGGATACGATCAAAAACTTACTCCGTAAACCTGTATGGGATTTAAGTAAAAATCCTACTGGCTTTGCAGTGTATTTTGAAACCAATGCCAAACAAATTTCTGCCAAATGGAAAACCGGATCTTCAGTTGTTTTTCAGCACGTAGCAGGCACGCTGGTAAAGGGGCTTGACCTTTATGGACTAGATAATGGCAGTTGGTATTTTGCGGGTGTAGGAAAACCAAATGCCCCTGTTTATCAAGAAAGTAATTTGGTAAAAGACATGGACGGAACCATGCGTCAATACTTATTGTATTTACCTGATTATGAAACCTGCGATTCGCTTTTTATTGGTATCGAAGAAGGTGCTAGTATTCATAAGCCACAACAAAATTATTTTGAAGGTCAAAAGCCACTCGTTGTATACGGCACTTCTATTGTACAGGGCGCTTCTGCTATGCGACCAGGAATGGCCTATCCAGCACAGCTAGAACGCCGCTTAAAACGAGAAACCATTAATTTAGGATTTAGTGGAAATGGTCAACTCGATTCTATGCTGGCTGTTATTATGTCGGGTATCGATGCTTCTATGTTTGTGATTGATTGTGGGCCTAATTTAACACCTGCAATGGCCGAGCAAAAAACAGTTCCATTTTTGCGTCAACTGCATGCTTTAAAACCAGGCGTTCCTATTTTACTCGTTGAAAATATTATGTATCCAACTGCTAAATTTAATTTGGTAACTAGGCAAAAAATTAATGAGGTCAATCAAATATTTAAAAATGCATACGCGCTTTTAAAAAAAGAAGGGATGCGTAATTTGCATTACCTAGAAACTACAAATTTAATTGGAAATGATGGTGAAGCTACAGTTGATGGTGCGCACATGACCGATTTAGGATTTTACAGAATCACACTCGCTATCGAACAAAAAATTAGATCTATTGAAAAATAGTTGCCTCTTTATTGGATTATTTTTTTGCGCCTGCGCTTCCACTAAAAATATGCGACCGGCTAAGTTGCCACATGCAGTAGATAATGATTTACGCACCGGCGAAGCTTTTTTTAAACAAGCCGTAAGTTATAACTGGCGGGAGCGTGATTCATTGGCGCTTGAATATGCAAATGCCGGACAAGTGCCTGATTTTTATTTCAATTTTGTGCCGGTTACTACAACCTTTAAAGCGGCTGATGGAAAAGAAGTGGACGCTACTTTTTATGTGGCCCCCGATTATTTTATGGTAGGTTCTAATACTAATTGGGCGAGGGTTCCTATAACACCTATGGCAGCTCAGCAAATTGCAGATGCGTACGGATGTTTTTTGCCTACACCTTCTATGGTTGATGCTATTTATAAAGCCAGTACGGTAAAATTAGCACCCGTGCCTATGTATGCATTTAGGGATAGTACCATTACTATGTGGCAGCATCATTTGATGATTGAGGGGCAGCGAAAAAATAAAAAAGGGCTGATTGCTGGTATTAAAAAAGATGTGGTACTCAGTAATAAAGTGCTAGAGCACCAGAGGCCAAACAGAGTCGCTATTTATGGCTGGCATACCCTTGATGGCAAACCTATTCAGCCAGTATATGCTGGGCATGTTAACTGGTATGTCGATTATAGCCATGGGATTCGGCTCATTGCAAAAAAAGTAAAAATAAATGGCTCTTGGGTAGATTATACTGCATTATTTGGAGAGGGAAGTGAAACCAAGATGCTGCGGTATTAAATTACTTTTCAGACGGCTTAAAAATATTGGAATAGTTTAAAGATGCACTGCTACTATAATTTTTATTGATAATATCTAGTTGTTGTAGGTAGAGGTCTTTTAGTTTATTGGGTCCGATAATTTTTACATTCCCCATCCATCTAAATATCCAGCCAAATAATTCTCTATTAATCCCGCAGTGTATTTTCATACGGTAGTTGCCATTTTTTAATTGTGTAAAGCTTTGTGTTGGATGCCAGTTGTAATGACTTAAAAATTCGCCGGTTATGCTAGAAAATTCTAGTTCTATATCATACACTTCATCATCAATGTTGCCTGTTAAGCCAAATCTTTTTTGTAGTTCCGCTTTAGCAATTGGCAGCATTTTTTTGTGTGCAAAAGTTTGATTGGTAATATTGTAAGCTACTATTTTTGATAAATCAATGGTTATAAATAGATTATTTTTTGCGATAAAGCCTGCTGTGTAATACGCACCATTATGGTAAACAAGTAATAGTGGCTTTAATTTAAATGGATACGTAATGTCTGATGATACATTGGTGGCATCTCCGTAAATATTGATAATCTCAATTATTTTATTATTTGCAATCGACCAAATAATGTCTTCAGACATTTGGTTAAAATCCGTGGTATATTTTCTTTCAAAAAAGTGTGAATTAAAATTTTGTTCAAGTGGCAAAGCAGCATATTTGGTTTTGCTTAAGTGCATTATTTTTTTTGCTACGATATCTCTAAATTTATTGATCGATTCACCGCGCCCTTCTGTTATATAAGTAGTCATCGAAAGTCTGCTCAATTGGTAGGAGTTTACGTCAAATCCTGTAACAGCGATAGAGATGTCGGTATAAACAAGTCGATAGGTTTTTTGATTATGCTGCCCTGTTGTAATTTGTAATGCTTGGTTATTGCGTAAATAGTTTTTTTCGAGTTGTGTTAGGTCGTTATAAATTTGTCTGTTTGCAGTGGAAAAGCCTTTTTGCGCTAGTTCTTTGCAAATGTCTTGTACGGTGCGCGGCTCAACTTCTAGCAGTTGATAAATAAAATGAAGCCTTTCAAGCTGGTTCATAGTTTGTAATTTAATTGCAAACGTAATGATAAAATGTTGAATATGTAGGTGCTTACATTAGATTTGTAGTAGACACCACGTCATAAATCGTACTAATCTGGGGGGAGAAGTTATTGATTTAGCGCGTGGTGTTTTTTTGTGCCATTAATTGAAGACATTAAACCTTTTTGCAACTCTGTGGTCTTAATCCAATCATGCAAAAAAGTAGCGTTACTACATACGATTACATTAAAGTAATACTGATAGCCATTGGACTTTATTTGGCTACTTGGACGAATCATTAAATTTCTGTTTTTGGTATTTTGCCGGGTCTCTTTTTTTGATAAGCCCATATGCCATACCTATTAATAGTACTGTTAGGGTTAAAAAGTAATAGGTCTTTGTCTCAAGTGGAAAACTATTGTATTCTAGTACTAAGATTACAAAACTGATAGCGCTGATTATTGCAATTAATTTTTCTATATACAAACAAATGATTTTCATAGGGTGGGATTAATATTTTGGTAAAAGGTCTAAATTGGAATTAGTGGCGCAAGATATTCCGCAAGCGATATTGATTGATAGAGAGCCAATACCAGGTTTTTTAGCTGCTATTCCACCAATATTTGTAATCATTAACATACTTGCACACTCATTATCCATGAAACAAGCGATATGACAATCGCTAATGCATTCTTTGGTACATCTCCACCAACTCCTCAACTCTTCAATTGGTTCTATAATTCTTTCGGGAAGAGGCATGTTCTCATAAACCTCTTCAAATTCATTATTTGCATTTAAGGTTTCTATATTTTCATCAGGTATATATACTCTTCCATTATCAATTTGGTAACCTCCTATATAAGTTCCTCCAAGTGAGAATATCCTACTCTTGGTTATTTGTTCGCCTATCTTATCTACTACAATTATATAATGTAGGACCTTGGCGTCTGGGCGAACTATCGATATAAGTGCTCTTGTTAGGTGCTTGCTTGGTTGTAGCAAGGTATGGAAAAATTGCCCAGGGCCAGGATTAACCAATTTGGTACTTGTAAAATCAATTTGTTTAGCAATTCCCTCATAGTTAATAATGAGTAATTGAGTTTTTGATATAAATTGCTCGAGTTTTAGTTCCGATTTTTTTTCTACTTTTTTACAGCTTATTGATAGGCAAAAAATAGAAATGGCAAAAAAAAGTGATTTAAGAATAGTGTATCTGTATAACATGTTATTGATTTTATAGAGATTTATCTTGTAGAGTTATTTTACATTAGTTCATTGTAGTTTATCCCCTTTTTCTACTTTCAATTCATGTATTCTATAAGGTACGGTTAAAACAAGAATTTTCAACATTAAATTTCAACATCACATAATGATCAAATTAGATTTGTATTGATTTAACATCTGTAATTACACTTTTCTTGTAATTACTCAAAAAAATTATTGCGGGAAATACATGTAAGGCTTGTATTCGTTTGAGTTAGATTGTAATTGTCATGAAAACACTATCGCATAGTCAATCAGTCATTCTAGCTTTTATTCTTACAGGCTTTTTATTGCTTACAGGTTATGTAAGAGATCAAGTTGTTAGTCAAAATTCAAAGCTTTGGATTAGTTTGGTTTCAACTACCATTTTAGCCATGTCTGTAGTAATTAGCCTATACATTAAAGAAAAGCAGTTAGAAAAGCCCGATTACAAAAAGTATTTTTTCTCTACGTTTTTTATCTTTTTGTTTATTCTGGTTGCAGTTATTTTGCGTAAATAATCGGATTGGGCTGGGCAAGGACTGTTAGCCCTGAACTTTGCCAGGACTGTCGTCCGTCATCCGCCAGGACTGTTAGCCTGCGGCTAACTTCCTGCCGCATTGAACTAACCCAAAGGCTTTTAACAAACCGCTTCGCGGCTTGTTACCTTTTTTAACCCTCATCCGCTCAGTCAAGCAAGCTTGCTTCGCGTCTTCGCATTAAAAAAGGCCCAACACTTCGTGTTGAGCCTTTGTGGTCCCGCCAGGAATCGAACCTGGATCTAAAGTTTAGGAAACTTCTATTCTATCCATTGAACTACGGGACCATCCCTAAAAGGGAAGCAAAAATAACAGATAATCCCGTACCGCCACAAAATGCTTGTGGGTTGGCCGCTTTTCATAAAACCAATGTATCTTAGCGGCTCAAATTTAAAGGGATGCAATTCTATAATATCATCATCAAATACCGTTTTTGGCTTAGCTTATTGCTATTAGTGTTAGGCCTTGGGTTAAATTTTACAGGAACTGGTTTTTGGCCAACTTTCCCTATATACCTTGTTTTTATCATTGGTATTTTAAGCCATTTCTTTATTGGGCCACTCCGTTTGATCCAAGAGCCTATGGAGCAGGGGAATGTGGAAGAGGTAGAAAAAATATTGAAGTCTGTTTGGTTTCCGGGATTACTATACAAGCCTGTACGTTCTACGTATTATACCATCAAAGGAAATTTAGCGATGATGTCGCAAGATTTTGATAGTGCCGAAAAGCACTTAAAAATGAGTAATGATTTAGGCTCACCTATGCCAGAAGCAGAAGGTGCTAATAAATTACAATTGGGTATGATGGCGATGCAAAAAGGGGATCTTAAGCAAGGTGAATCTTATATCAGATCTGCTATCAGACTTGGTATTCCTGACAAAGAAAGTGAAGCGGTTGCGTATTTAACCATGTGTCAAATTTTTATCAATAAGCGTGAGTTTAGAGCTGCTAAAGATTTTTTCAGAAAAGCAAAAGCTTGTAAGCCAACTACCAAACAAGTGCTTGATCAGGTTAAAGAAATAGAAAAATATATTTCTAGAATGCCTGGTTAATTGCATACGCTATTATCCATGTTAGACATTCAAAAAGTTATTACAGAAGGCCCTGCTTTAGAAAGTATTAAATCGCTTTTTAAAGCCTATTTGACGGAGCTTAATGAGGACCTTTGTTTTCAATCTTTTGATAGCGAAATCGATAATCCTTTATACAAATACAGCGCGCCTACCGGCGCGCTTTTTATTGCCTACTATAATGCTATACCTATTGGCTGCATTGCGTTACAGCCCTTGCAAGAACCGCAAACCTGCGAAATGAAGAGGTTGTATGTTGATCCTGAGTATCGAAATTTAAAAATAGGTGATGCACTCGTAAAAACGTTATTACAAGAAGCGCAAACACTTGGCTATACGACCATGAAATTAGATACCTTAGAAAGATTGCAAGCTGCTATACAACTGTATATAAAATTTGGATTTGAAACGGTGACAGCTTACTACGATAATCCGCTACCTAGTGTCGTGTATATGCAAAAAAAGCTGCGTTAATTTCGCAACAACAAATCGCAACAACAAATCGCAACAACAAATCGCAACAACAAAAAATTATAATCTTCCTTCGATTACATCTTCTATCACGCGAGCAAAATGCAAATGTTCTAGTGCGTGTACTTTAGTTGCGAGTGTGTCGGGTGTATCTGTTGCTTCAACTGTGCAAGTAGCTTGAAATAAATGTTCGCCTTCATCGTAATGTGCATTCACATAATGAACTGTAATACCTGATTCTTTTTCATTAGCGGCAATTACTGCTTCGTGCACGCGGGAACCGTACATGCCTTTGCCACCAAATTTAGGAAGTAGTGAAGGGTGAATATTAATCATGTGTCTTGGAAATGCGTTTAAAAAGGCTTCCGGCATTTTCCATAAAAATCCTGCGAGTATGATAAAATCAATTTCATATTTAGAAAGTTCTTTCACGTACGTGTTACCGTGGTCAAAATCTTTCTTTTCTATCATAAGTACTGGCACATCATTGTCAGCGGCGATTTGTAAAACACCTGCACCTGGCTTATTGCAAACGATAAGTGATAGCCGAATGGATGGGTGACCCTTAAAGTGTTCTATAATTTTTTGGGCATTGGAGCCAGCGCCTGAGGCAAATAGGGCCAAATTGCGTTTTTTTATGCTAAAACTCCCATTTTGAGGTTTTGGGGCCTTGCTAGACACCCCAAAAATGGTTTGACTCATTTTTCGGAGGTAGTTTCTAAAAAATCCAAATTGTCCGAGGGGGATGCTAATAACGATGACACAAAGGGGCCATAATAAGCACATTAAAACAATATATAATGTGTAATAAAACAAGCCAGATTCAAGCCCAGTAAGGCTCAAAAGCTTTCTGCCTAGGTACCCGCAGCTACTCCCACCAATGGCAAAAGTGCTAAAAACAAGTACAAAAGAAGTCCAACTTAATTTCCATTTTTCCTTCAATCGCTTAAACATGGGTCAAAATTGCATAAAAAAGCCGACAAATACTTGAAAGTCAATCTTGTCTTAGACAAAAAAAAGTGAGATAGTATTCGCTATTGTCAGCTTCCTGTCATATTTTTGCGCGCAATTAAGGATATTTTTCCACCTATAGAATTCGTTTGTGTATATGACATCTTTTAGAAGCAACACAAGTCGCATCGTCAAGAACTGCTTTTTTAGTGCAGTTTTCTTGTTGGGCATATTAGTTACAAATACCGTTACCGCTCAAGACGGCAAAACCTTGTTTAATACCAATTGTGCTTCCTGTCATCAGGTGCATAAAAACTCTACAGGCCCTGCGCTTGCTGGGGTTGAAGGCCGTTGGGAAACAAAAGAAAAGCTATATTCTTGGATCAGGAATAGTGCTGCCTTTTTAAAAACAGGTGACGCGTATGCGAATAAATTATACCTCGAGTATAACAAAACCGCAATGAATCAATTCCCGAATTTAAAAAATGAGGAAATTGATGCCATTCTAAAGTATATATCTTCTGTGCCTGCCCCAGGCGCTGCTGCTCCAGGTGCTGCAGCTGCAGGTGAGCCTGCTGAAGAAGATAATTCTCTATTGTTTGGAATCTTATCTCTGATTTTAGCTGTTGTGGCGCTTATTTTATTACAAGTAAATGCCAACTTAAAAAAATTAGCAGATACACGTGATGGACAAACACCAGAAGTAGACGTTCCATTTTGGAGAAACAAAAGATACATCGCTTTCTTAGCTGTTGTATTTTTTATTGTGGGTGGTTACCTAGTTTCAAAAAGTGCAATGGGTCTTGGTAGAAGTAAGGACTACCAACCGGTTCAGCCAATTTACTATTCTCACAAAGTGCACGCTGGTATCAATCAAATTAACTGTCAATATTGTCATACTGGTGTTTACCAAGGTAAGCAAGCAACCATTCCTTCAGTGAATGTTTGTATGAATTGTCACATGGCTATTAACGAGTACAAGGGAGAAAAAATCTTTACTGAAGATGGTGAAGAAGTAAACGGTACTCAAGAAATTGAAAAACTATACAAATACGCAGGTTTTGAACCAGGTAAACCTTGGGATGCTTCAAAAGCAAAACCAATTGAGTGGGTACGTATCCACAATTTACCGGATCACGTTTATTTCAACCACGCACAGCACGTAAAAGCAGGTCAAGTGGCTTGTCAAACATGTCATGGCGAAATCCAAAAAATGGGTGAAGTAAAACAACAAAATGACCTTAGCATGGGCTGGTGTATTAATTGTCACCGCGAAACAAAGGTTCAGTTTAAAGACAACGGTTTCTACAGCATCTACGAAAAATACCACCAAGATTTAAAATCTGGAAAAATGGATAGCACCAAAGGTGTTACTGTAGAAAGCATTGGTGGTACTGAGTGTCAAAAGTGTCACTATTAATAACAACATTATACCCGATAATAAATATATCATGGAGCAAAAAAAGTACTGGCAAAGTTTTGGAGAAAAAAATCAGTCTACTGCTTACAATCAAGATGTAAAAGATGAGTTCAAAGAAGAACTTCCTTTTGTTGAAGACGAAAGCAAAGGATTTCTCGAAACTGCTGCACCCCGCAGAGACTTTTTAAAATATGTAGGTTTTAGCACTGCAGCAGCAGCTGTTGCAGCAAGCTGTGAAATGCCTATTAAAAAAGCCATTCCGTTTGCAAACAAACCAGAAGATATTGTACCAGGTATTGCAAATTATTATGCAACAACCTATGTACAGGATGGTGATGCAGTAAGCGTTGTAGCTAAAGTGCGTGATGGTCGTCCAATTAAAATTGAGGGTAACGATTTATGCCCTGTAACTAAAGGTGGTACTTCTGCACGTGTGCAAGCGTCAGTATTAGATTTATATGATACTGCACGTTTACGTTTCCCTACCATTGATGGTAAAGAAGTAACTTTTGAAGCGGCTGATAAAGCAGTTGCTGCTTCTATTGGTGGTAATGTTGTAGTGGTATCAAGCACCATTACTTCTCCAACAAGTAAAGAAGTGATTGCTCAATTTTTAGCAAAATATCCAGGTAGCAAACACGTTACGTATGACGCTGTTTCTTACAGTGCTTTAATTGAAGCAAATGCTGCAACAAATGGTGTTGCTGCAATCCCTGATTACCATTTCGAAAATGCAAAAGCTATTGTTAGCTTAGGTGCCGATTTCTTAGGTACTTGGTTAAGTCCTGTTGCTTTTTCTAAGCAATATGCAACTGGTAAAAAAATCAACGAAAAAAATCCTAGCATGAGTAAGCACATACACTTCGAAAGTGTAGCGAGTCTTACGGGTTCAAATGCGGATGAAAAATATTTACACCGTCCTTCTGAAATAGGTGCTATTGCAGCTGCTTTATTAAGTGCTGTTAATGGTGGTGGTGTTACAGGTATTTCGGATGCTACTTTAAAAGCAGGTATCCAAAATGCTGCAAAAACTTTATTAGAAAACAAAGGCGCAGCGCTTGTAGTTGCTGGTAGCAATGATGTGAATGTTCAAATCATTGTAAATGCAATCAACAATGCGGTAGGTGCTGGTGGTTCAACCATTAACTGGGCTGCTCGTAACAATACCCGCGCTGGTGTTGATGCAAACTTTGTTCAACTTGTTAAAGACATGAACGCAGGTAGCGTTGGTACTTTAATTTTAGTGGGTGCAAACCCTGCTTACTCTTGGCATGATGCTGCTGGTTTTACAGCAGGTCTTGCAAAAGTTAAAACCACTGTATCATTTGCAACAAAAGCAGACGAAACAGCGGTGCTTTGTAAGTTTGTTTTACCAGATCATCACTACCTAGAAAGCTGGGGTGATGCAGAACCGGTTTCTGGAAACATTTCATTTATTCAACCAACCATATATCCTTTATTTAAAACACGTCAGTGGCAAGACAGCTTACTAAAATGGAGTGGTAACGCTTCAGATTATTTAGCGTTCTTAAAAACCAGTTGGTCTGCTAAATTAGGTGGTGTTACAGGTTGGGATAAAGCATTACAAGATGGTGTACTAGCTACAACACCTGCTGCTTTTAGTGCGGGAAGCTTTTCTAGCGCAGCAGTTGCAAATGCAGTTACTGCAGCAACTTCAGCTAAAAAAGGTGGTGCATTAGAATTAGTGTTGTATGAAAAAGTTGGTATCGGTGCTGGACAAGGCGCTTCTAACCCATGGTTACAAGAATTACCGGATCCAGTAACACGTGCAACTTGGGATAACTATGTTATCGCATCTCCTGCACTTGCAAGAACATTATTAAAAATTGATTTAAATAACGGCGGTCAAGCAGATGCTTACGAAGTAAATCCTCCAAAGCCGGTTGTAAAAGTTACAGTAGGTGGTAAGACGATCGAACTTCCAGTATTAATTATTCCGGGTACACACCCTGAAACCATTGGTATTGCTGTAGGTTATGGCCGTTCAGAAAATATTGGTAAAGCAGCAAACGGCGTAGGTAAAAATGCGTTTGGTTTAGCTTCTTTACAAGGCAATAACATTTCATACGTAAACACAAGTGTTGAAGTGGTTGCAACTGGCGAAAAATATCCAGTAGCATTAACTCAAACACATAGCCGTTACGATACCGAGCAAGGTAACCGTACCGAAGTAATGAAAGAGTTAACACTTGCTGCGTACAAACACCATCCTACAGAAATTCGTGAAGAGCGTGCACATGAATTAAAAGGTCAAATTTCTGGTGGTGAAAAATTAAGCAACGAAGAAGTACTTCAAAAGTTTGAAGGTGCTGGAACTTTATATCCAGTATACGATAGACCAGGAATCAAATGGGGTATGAGCGTTGATTTAAATGCTTGTACTGGTTGTGGTGCTTGTGTGGTTGCATGTAATGCAGAAAACAACGTTTCAGTTGTTGGTAAACCAGAAGTACTACGTGGTCATGAAATGCATTGGTTACGTATTGACCGTTATTACAGCGGTGATATGGATAATCCAAATGTAGTATTCCAACCACTTATGTGTCAGCATTGTGATAACGCTCCTTGTGAAAACGTTTGTCCAGTAGCTGCTACCAACCATAGCTCTGAAGGCTTAAACCAAATGACCTATAACAGATGTATTGGTACACGTTATTGCGCAAATAACTGTCCTTATAAAGTACGTCGTTTTAACTGGGCAGATTACACAGGTGCGGATAGCTTTGGTGATAACCAAACAGGTCACGTAAATGATGTGGTATTAAATATGAGTGACGATCTTACGCGTATGGTGTTAAACCCAGATGTTACTGTTCGTTCTCGTGGTGTGATTGAAAAATGTTCTTTCTGCGTACAACGTTTACAAGAAGGAAAATTAAAAGCGAAAAAAGATTCTCGTCCTTTAGAAGATACAGATGTAAAAGTTGCTTGTCAACAAGCTTGTCCTACAGAAGCAATTACGTTTGGTAATGCTAATAGCAAGCACTCTGCAATCACTAAAGTTCGTTTAGACAATCCTAATCGTAGCTTCTATGTACTAGAGCAGTTACACGTTTTACCTGGCGTTACATACTTAGCTAAAGTGCGTAACACCGACGAAAAACATGAAGGTGCTAAACACGCAGAAGCAAAACACGAAGAGAAAAAAGCATAATTAAAATAATTGAAATAGAATAAGATGCATTTAAAGTACGAATCACAACTTAGGGAACCATTGGTTAGTGGTAATAAAAATTACCGCCAAGTAACCGAAGACATTGTTCGCCCTATCGAAGCCAAACCAACAAGGTTATGGTACATCGGATTCTTCATTGCCGTTGCACTTTTATTATTTGGTGTATACAGTGTGTACCGTGAGGTTACTTATGGTATTGGAGAGTGGAACTTGAACAAAACAGTGGGTTGGGGATGGGATATCACCAACTTCGTATGGTGGGTAGGTATTGGTCACGCTGGTACCCTTATCTCAGCAATCTTACTTTTATTCCGTCAAGGATGGAGAACAGGTGTAAACCGTGCTGCAGAAGCGATGACTATTTTCGCTGTAATGTGTGCGGGTCAGTTCCCTATCTTCCACATGGGTCGTGTTTGGATGGCATTCTTTGTACTTCCTTACCCTAACACACGTGGTCCATTATGGGTGAATTTTAACTCACCACTTTTATGGGACGTATTTGCAATCTCTACTTATTTCACCGTATCATTATTATTCTGGTATTCTGGTTTAATTCCGGATTTTGCAACTGTTCGTGATAGAGCTTTCACAAAATTACGTAAGCGTTTATATGGACTTGCTTCATTTGGTTGGACAGGTTCTACCAAGCACTGGCAGCGTCATGAAAGTTTATCTTTAGTACTTGCAGGTTTATCTACACCACTTGTATTATCTGTACACACAATTGTATCTTTTGACTTCGCTACTTCAGTAATTCCTGGTTGGCATACTACTATCTTCCCTCCGTACTTCGTTGCGGGTGCAATCTTCTCTGGTTTTGCGATGGTGCAAACCCTTATGATCATTGTACGTAAAGTATTTGCAATGGAAGATTATGTAACACTAGGTCACATCGAAGCAATGAATAAAGTAATTGTACTTACAGGTTCTATTGTAGGTATCGCTTACTTAACAGAATTATTTATGGGTTGGTACTCTCAAAATAAATATGAAGGCTATACATTCTGGTATTCTCGTGCTTATTTATTTAGCCCTTATGGTTGGAGCTACTGGGGTATGATGGCTTGTAACGTATTAAGCCCTCAAATTTTCTGGTCTCGCAAAATGAGAAGAAATGTTTTTGTAACATTCTTCATGAGTATCATCGTTAACATTGGTATGTGGTTTGAGCGTTTCGTAATTATCGTAACGTCTTTATATAGAGATTATTTACCGTCTAGCTGGTCTGTATATTACAGCCCTACTATTTGGGAAATTGGCTTCTATGCTGGAACCTTCGGATTGTTCTTTACCTGTTTCTTCTTATTTGCTAAATACTTCCCAGTAATTGCAATTGCAGAAATTAAATATGTATTAAAAACAACCGGCGATGGTTATAAAGAGCAAATGAGTGCGATTGAAGCGCAACCATTAGAAGCATTTGTTAAAGACCAAACCCATCATCACTAATCATTTACGTTGAACAAACGATAAAATAGAACACATGGCAAAAAAGAAATTTGTAGTAGGCTGTTTTGAGGATGAAGCGGTGCTTTTTCCAGCAGTTAAAAAAGTGCGTGCTGCAGGATATAAAATTCATGACGTGTACACACCATTTGCGGTACATGGTCTAGATCATGCAATGGGCTTAAGAGAAACAAGTCTTCACACAGCAGGATTTATTTATGGTATTACAGGTACTACAACGGCCCTTAGTACTATTAGCTGGATCTTTACAAAAGATTGGCCTTTAAACATTGGTGGTAAGCCTCACTTTGCTTTACCAGCATGGATTCCAATCATGTTTGAGTTAACTGTACTTTTTGCAGCGGTAGGAATGGTATTAACTTTTTGCTACTTATGTCAATTAGCACCAGGTGTTAAAAAGCATCATTTCCACGCACGTGCTACCGACGATTTATTTGTTATGGCCATTGAGTGTACGGATACTACCAACACCGACGACTTACAAGCATTTTTACAAAGCAACGGCGCTATCGAATTAAGCGTTCAAGTTGCCGAAGAAGGATGGTGGTTTGGTCGTTACGACAACGAAAATGTTCCTTTTCAAAATAAAGAAATTGTTGCAGCATAAATTATTGAATAGAAATCCGATGAAGAAATTATCTATCATACTCGTTCTTGCCATCACTGCTATCATTAGCAGCTGTAATGGTGTTAAGCGTGAACCAGGTTCTATCTATATGCCAGATATGGCGTATAGCCGTGCCTATGAAAGTTACGCAGACCATAGTAACCTAACTGAAAAAGGGATCAACTACACCGCCATGCCTGTAGCAGGAACATTAGCGCGTGGAGCTGAAATGCCTTTTCATATCGAAAAAGATGCGGCAGGTGATACTACTAATTATTACGCGTCTCGTGCTGTAAAAAATCCAATCGATTCTTTATCTAAAACAGATAATGATGAAGCGGAGCGTTTATACCTGATCAACTGTGGTATCTGTCATGGATCTAAGTTAGATGGTAACGGTCCATTATGGAAAAATGGTGATGGTCCTTATCCTTCTGCACCAAAAAATTTAGTAGCAGATCCAATTGTATCTGTAATGCCAGAAGGACAAATGTTTTATTCAGTTACCTACGGTAAAAACTTAATGGGTGCGTATGCTGCTCAATTAAACCGTAAGCAACGTTGGATGGTTATCAAGTATGTAAAAAACAAGCAATTGGCTGCAAAAGCTGCTAAATAAAAATTTTTTAAAAGAGTAAAGATGGCTTCTATCAAAATGCAATTTGAGGTACCTGCAAAGATGAAAACATGGTCACTAGCATTAATTGCTGTTGGTCTTGTTGCTTTGGTAACAGGTTTAGTGACCAAAGGTTTTAGTGCAGATGAACATGAGCAAACTCAGTTTTGGGGAACACTTATGTACAACAGTATTTTCTGGACTTTGGTGTGTAACGCTGCAATGTTTTTCATTGGCGTAACAACAATGGCAATGGGAGGTTTCCAACAATCATTCCGCAGGGTTCCTGAGGCAATCTCTACTATGGTGCCAATTTTTGGTGCTATTACTTTTGCTGTTTTAATGTATGTAATTTTTGGCCACAAGCACCATATCTACCATTGGTTAGATACGGAAGCAGTTGCTAACGATCCTATCTTAAAAGGAAAAGCTGGATTTTTAAATCCTGTATTCTTTGTTATCTGGACTACCCTTACTATTGGTTTGTGGAGTTTGTTTGGATGGCGCATTCGCAAGCTTAATGAGCAAGCGGATGGTGAGCCAATGACTGCAGAAGAAGGTGCGACTTTTATTTATAAGAATACGGTACGTGCTGCTACCTTTTTAGTGTGGTTTGGTTTAACAGTAGGTTCTACAATTCCTTGGTTATGGATGATGAGTATTGATCCACATTGGTACTCTACTATGTATAGCTGGTACACATTTGCAAGTTCATTTGTGTCTGGTATGAGTCTTATTGCACTTTGGGTAATTTATCTAAAAAACAAAGGTTATTTAGAGTTAACTACTCAAGAGCACTTACACGATATTGGTAAGTTTATGTTTGCCTTTTCTGTATTCTGGACGTATTTATGGTTCTCTCAGTACATGCTTATTTGGTATGCAAATATTCCTGAAGAAACTGTTTACTTTAAGCACAGAGTGCAAGGTCCATACAAAGGCATTTTCTTCTTAAATCTTATTATCAATTTCCTTTGTCCATTAATCATATTAATGAAGCGTTCAGCAAAAAGAAACTATACCCTAGTTGCTTTTATGGCCGTATTAATTTTATTTGGTCACTGGATAGATTTTTACCAAATGGTCATGGGTTCTTTATCTAAAGATCACGTAACACTTGGTTGGTTAGACTTTGGTATTTTAAGTTTATTTGTGGGTCTTATGATTTTCTTTGTGAGCCGTGCGTTAGCAAGCAAGCCGCTGATTCCAAAGAGTCATCCATTCTTAAAGGAAAGTATCATACACCAAGTATAATTATTTAGACGATTAATATTAGAATCAATAAAATATTGATAGCATTATGACAATGTTTTTAACCATAGCCGTTGTAGTTCTCATTTTTGTAGTCATTTTTCAGATTGCAAAAGCGAGCGAATATGTATCTGTATTAAAAGGCGAAGAAGTAAGTCGCAAGCAAAACAACAAAATCAATGGGTTATTGATGGTTGTTTTCTTGGTGTTAGGTTTAGTGGGTGTTTGGTATTGCAACGAATTGTTGTATGACAAAACATTACTAGTACAAGATGCAGCGAGTGTAGAAGGTGCAAGAGTGGATAGTATGTTGTGGGTAACACTTGCCGTTACAGGCATCGTGTTTATTGCAACACAAGTTATCTTATTTGTTTTCGCATACAAGTACCAAGAAGATACAAACCGTAAAGTAGTATTCTTTGCGCACAGCACTAAGCTAGAATTAATCTGGACTGTAATTCCTGCAATTGCTTTAACAGTTCTTGTAGTAATTGGTCTTCGTAACTGGTTCTTATTTACGGGCGAGCCTCCAAAAAATGCAATGGTAGTGGAAGTTACCGGTAAGCAATTTGGTTGGATTTACCGTTACCCAGGAAAGGATGGTTCTTTTGGTAAAAAGTATTACAAAAATATTGACAATGCTAGTAACACATTAGGTTTGTTATGGGATGATGAATTAGCGCAAGATGATATCGTAATGGAACAAACTGTTTACCTGATTAAAGGTAAGCCGGTGAAGCTTATATTAGGATCACGTGATGTGATTCATGACGTAGGTTTATCTCATTTCAGATTAAAAATGGATGCGGTACCTGGTATCCCTACTACTATGTGGTTCACACCAAAATACACCACTAAAGAAATGAAGGAGCTTACAGGCAATCCAAACTTTGTGTATGAAATTTCTTGTGATCAAATGTGTGGTAACGGTCACTACTCAATGAAAGGTGTTATTGAAGTGGTTGATCAAGAAGAATTTGATGCAATCATGGCTAAACAAAAGCCTTACTACTATAGTGCATTCCCTGAAAAGGATCCAAGTGCTGCACCTGCAGACACAACAGTGGTAGCAGCGGTAGTTAAATAATAAAATAGTCAAACAAACAACGAATTAACTTTTTTAAATAAAACGGTATGAGTCACGAAGCAGTTTTACATGGAGATGCACACGGACATGATGATCACGGTCATCACGAACACCATGACACTTTCTTAACTAAATACGTATTTAGCCAAGACCATAAAATGATTGCGAAGCAATTCTTGATCACGGGTATGGTGTGGGCTGTGTTGGGTGGTTTAATGAGTGTACTATTTCGTTTGCAACTGGGTTATCCAGATTCAACTTTCCCTTTCCTAGAAGATCTTTTAGGAAAATGGGGTAAAGGTGGACGTATCACTCCGGAAGCATATTATGCACTTGTAACAACACACGGTACAGTACTTGTATTCTTTGTATTAACTGCAGGTTTGTCTGGTACTTTCGCCAACTTCTTAATTCCTTTACAAGTGGGTGCACGTGATATGGCATCTCCTTTCATGAATATGCTGAGCTACTGGTTTTTCTTTGCGGCTAGCATTGTGATGTTGTCTTCTATGTTTGTTGAAACAGGCCCCTTTAGTGGTGGTTGGACAGCATATCCTCCATTATCTGCACTTGGTGACGCTTCACCAGGATCTAAAACGGGTATGGATTTATGGTTGGTATCTATGGCGCTATTTGTGGTTTCTTCTTTATTAGGAGGTCTAAACTACATTGCTACTATTTTAAACATGCGTACAAAAGGTATGAGCATGACGCGCTTACCTTTAACCATTTGGGCATTATTTTTTACAGCAGTTCTTGGTGTATTATCTTTCCCAGTACTTTTTTCTGGTTTTATCTTATTAATTTTTGATAGAAACTTTGGAACAAGTTTTTATCTATCAGACATATTTGTAAACGGTGTTGGCGCTTTACCTAACGAAGGTGGTTCTGCTATTTTATACCAACACTTATTCTGGTTCTTAGGTCACCCAGAGGTATACATTATCTTGTTGCCGGCCATGGGTATGGTATCAGAAATTTTATCCATCAATTCACGTAAACCAATTTTTGGTTACATGGCGATGATTGGATCTTTATTTGCAATTGCAATCTTAGCATTCTTGGTTTGGGCGCACCACATGTTTGTGACCGGTCTTAATCCATTCCTAGGATCTGTGTTTGTATTATTAACTTTATTAATTGCCGTTCCTTCTGCTATTAAAGTATTTAACTGGTTAACTACTTTATGGAGAGGAAATATACGTTTCACCCCAGCAATGCTCTTTGCTATTGGTTTTGTAAGCTTATTTATCTCTGGTGGTTTAACAGGTATTTGGTTAGGAAACTCTGCACTCGATATTCACTTACATGATACCTACTTTGTAATAGCGCACTTCCATATTGTAATGGGTGTGGCATCTATGTTTGGTATGTTTGCCGGTATCTACCACTGGTTCCCTAAAATGTATGGTAAGCAGTTAAATAACACACTTGGTTATATCCATTTCTGGGTAACCATTGCAGGTGCTTATTTAATTTTCTGGCCAATGCATTACGAAGGTTTAGCGGGTATGCCACGCCGTTACTACGATTTTAGCATTTGGGAAAGCTTCAAGCAGTTTGGTGAGCTTAACAAGTTTATTAGTTTGGTATCTATGATTGTATTCATGGTTCAATTATTATTCTTGTTCAATTTCTTCTATTCTATATTTAAAGGAAGAAAGTTAACCAAGCAAAACCCATGGGATGCTACAACACTTGAGTGGACAGCTCCTATCAATCCGGGTCATGGTAACTGGGTAGGTGAAATTCCTGAAGTACACCGTTGGCCTTATGATTACGGTAAAGATGGCGTAGATTTTATAGCACAAACAACACCTGTTGGAGCAGACGAAAGTCAGCACTAAAATGGATAACGAAAACAACCGTTCTAATTCTTTTGCTAGCAAGGCTAAAGATTATTACCAGCTAATTAAATTTACGCTGAGTTTTACGGTTGTGTTTTCTTGTGTCGTTTGTTACTTACTCGCTCCAAAAGTAATAGTGTTTGATTGGTGGATGATTGCCCTTTTGTTTCTAGCTGGAATGCTGGTTACAGGAAGTGCAAACGCTATTAATCAGGCAGTAGAAAAAGATACGGATGCCGTAATGAAGCGAACAGGTTCAAGACCTGTTGCTGCTGGAAGAATGTCCCAAACAGAAGCCTACACTTTTGCTGTGATTGCTGGACTTGTGGGTGTTGGAATGATGTGGTACTTCTTTAATTTGTCTTCGGCTCTTTTATCTGCGTTTAGTTTGTTTTTGTATGCTTTTATTTATACCCCGCTTAAAAAAATAAATTCTATTGCCGTGTTGGTGGGCGCTTTACCTGGCGCATTACCTTGTTTGATTGGTTGGGTGGCTGGCAATGATGATTTTAGCATGGGTGGGTGGATTTATTTTGGCATTCAGTTTTTATGGCAGTTTCCTCATTTTTGGGCAATTGCTTGGGTGGCACATGAAGATTATAGTAAGGCAGGATTTAAGTTGTTGCCCGCTGATAAGGGTCCAACTAAATTTACGGCGATACAAGGCATCATGTATTCAGTACTAATGATTCCAGTAGGGTTCTTGCCTTATTATTTTGGGTATACAGGACCAATAAGTGCGATTGTAGTGATGGTTTGTAATGTTTTTATGGTGGTGCAAAGTATTAGGTTGTACCAGCAAATGGATGTTAAAGCGGCAAGACGCGTTATGTTTAGTAGTTACATTTATTTACCCATTGTATTACTTGCATTACTCGCAGATAAAATTAAATAGTAGCAACGAATTAAAATTTATTGAGTATGTCTACACTAGCAACAAACGAGCCACAAAGAATACACCCACACAAATTTTTGATGTGGATAGCGATAGGAAGTATTGTAATGATGTTTGCTGGATTGACCAGTGCTTATATTGTTAAAAAAAATCAAGGAAACTGGTTAGCTATTGAACTACCGGTTGTTTTTTGGTATTCTACCGCTGTAATTCTAGCAAGTAGTTTAACCATGCATTTTGCTAGCACGGCAATAAAGGCAGGCAAAATAATTTCTTATAAATCCCTAATAACCATAACGGCTATTTTGGGTGTGGTATTTATAACCTTCCAGTATCTTGGCTTTAAAGATCTTGAATTGAGGGGTATTGCGCTGATTGGACCTCAAAGCAACTCAGCATCTTCCTTTTTGTTTATTATTACGGGCTTACACATGCTGCACGTACTTGGTGGTGTTATTGCCCTTATTGTTACGTTTTTTAGGTCTTTTTGGGTGCAAGAAGGCCAAATAAACCTTGTTCCAACCCAAATTGTAGCTACTTACTGGCATTTTGTAGATGTACTTTGGATTTACTTATTTATATTTTATCATATGATTGCTTAATTCAAATAAAAAGTTACCCAGAAATCGTCTTTTTTGACTGATAGCCAATATTTTTGCAACGAAATTTTTAATAAGACATGTCAACAGCAACAGTAGAAACAACAAAGTCTTGGGGTGGTGGAAAAAGCCCATTTAACGTCGAGTACGGTAAATTAATGATGTGGTATTTCTTAATGAGTGATGCCTTTACATTTGGTGCTTTTCTGATCTCTTATGGTACCATTCGTTTTTCAACCAATGGATGGCCTGACCCTAACGAAGTGTTTAGAAGTTTTCCGTTTGCTCCAGAAGGGGTACATGCGCCACTTGTGTTTGTGTCTGTTATGACATTTATTTTGATTGTTAGTTCTGTAACCATGGTACTTGCTGTAAAAGCAGGACATGAAATGAATAAGAAGGATGTTGTTAAATACATGATTTGGACCATCATTGGCGGTATTGCATTTCTAGGCTGTCAAGCTTGGGAGTGGAATCACTTACACCACGAAGGTGCATGGTGGGGTCGCAATCCATTTATCAATGCGGATGGAACGGCGTCTTCTACCAACTTTACCAATTACTTTTTTACCATCACTGGGTTCCACGGGTTCCACGTATTTACGGGAGTGTTAATCAATATCATTATGCTGATTATGACGCTTCTAGATAAATTTGAACAACGTGGTCATTACCTCATGATCGAGAAAGCTGGATTATACTGGCACTTTGTAGACTTGGTTTGGGTATTTGTATTTACTTGCTTTTACCTAGTATAATTTATTATTTCAACAACATTAATTTAGAACCTGATGTCACATACTGCGCAACACGAAGAAAACCACGGTAATGGTGAAGTAAAAAAAGTTACCATCATTTTATCTGTATTAACCATTGTAGAATTAATACTTGGTTTCTGGATGATTGGTATTACTTCCGAAGCTTTAAGACTTGCTATCAAAGGCACAATTATTATTTTAATGATGGCCAAGGCGTTTTATATCGTTGCTTATTTCATGCACTTAAAGCATGAACTAAAAAACCTTATCATGACAATTGTAGTGCCTCTTGGTCTTTTTATTTGGTTTATCATCGCTTTTTTATGGGATGGTAATTCTTTCAGAAACTTGCGCAACACTTATGATCCATACTTCAAAGAGCGTGCTACCATTAAAGTAGAAAAAAAGGCGGAAGGCCATGGAGCAGGACATGAAGCCGGTGCTACACATCAAGCAGCTGCAGATACCACTGCGCACGCTAATGATACTATGTCGGTAGAGAACAAACACTAAATGAATTTGTTATCAAATAAGTAAAACCACCGACCTTTGTTTGGTGGTTTTTTTATACGAACCTTTTTACATGAATAAAAAATCAATTTTAGGTTTACTCGTTGCCCTCGGATTACCACTGTTTTGCTATTTGTGGCTTAAGTCTGCAAGTGAAAGCGCAGTAGATATGCCCCGAAAATACTTACTAGACACGGTGGTTACCCGCATCGAAAAGGGTAAAGAAGTAACGGATAGCATTTGGCACAAAACAGCCAATATTACACTTGTTAATCAATTAGGTGATACAGTAAGCCTCTACGATAAGGGTTCTAAAATAATGGTGGTAGATTATGTATTTACCAGTTGTAGAAGCATTTGTCCAAAGCTCACTTTTAATATGCAAAAGTTGCAGCACTCATTTAAGCTGGGTGGTAACGTGCGTAAAAAAATTGATACGGCTGTTGTTCAATTTGTTTCTTTTACCGTAGACCCTGAGCGTGACTCTGTTCCGGTATTAAAAAATTATGCCGATATTTTTGGCGCAAACCATGATAACTGGTGGTTTTTAACCGGCAACAAAGACAGCATTTATAAATTTGCTTTTGAAGAATTGAAGGTTGACAAATTTAGTGAAGAGCCTATCAGTCCTGACTTTGTGCATACTTCAAGGTTTGTATTACTTGATAAAGACCGTTATGTACGTGGGTATTACAATGGTCTTGATTCTAATTCGGTGGCAAAACTTGCGAGAGACATTGGATTATTAATGCTCGAAAAAGACAAGAAAAATAAAGGCGCTATTTTTAGACAAATACTTGACTTGGCTTGGCTTTGGTTGATCATTATATCTGCTACTATATTTTTTGTAGTGTATATGCGTCAACGCAGAAAAATTAATGGATAATTATTATTAAAAAACAATACTATGTTACAAGCATCTATTTCAAAAAACGACAAACTTGCTAAATGGCTTATTGGCATATTTTCAGTAGTTGTGTTTACGGTTGTTGTATTATTAAGTAAATTTAAATTAGATGTTGATTTAGGTTTTGACGTGCACATTTTTGCAAAAGCCAATGCAGTAATCAATACCATTATTGCTGTATTATTAGTGGCAGCGCTTGTAGCTGTTAAAAATGGCAACTATCAAATGCACAAAAAAATGATGATGGCAGCGCTTGTGTTATCTGTTTTATTTTTAGTGTCCTATATCGCCCATCATTTACTAGCTGGCGAAGCTAAGTTTGGGGATATAGATCATGATGGCGTATTAAATGAAGCAGAAGCAGCTACAGTAGGCTCTTTTAGAACCCTTTATTTAGTTATTTTAAGCACGCATATATTTTTAGCAGCGGTAATATTACCATTCATTTTGTTTACGGCGTATCGTGCATTAACTGCAGAGTTTGCTACCCATAAAAAATTAGCAAAAATCACTTGGCCATTATGGTTTTATGTGGCAGTAACTGGTCCGGTAGTATACTGGTTTATTGCGCCTTATTACGCTTAATGCAGTTAGGTTTAAAAGCCTAGTTCCTTTGTAGGGTCCCAAAAATGTTTACTAAAGTTTTGGATGGTTTCGTCTTTGACGGTAACGCCTTCTTTTTCAAGTAACTCTTGCATGCGCGTTGGCGTTTCAAAATGCGCTTTTCCGCTTAACATACCATTTCTATTCACCACTCTTTGCGCCGGTACTTTTGGTTTAATAAAATGTGCGCCATTAAGTGCGTAGCCAACTGCCCTGGAACTTTGTTTGCTGCCTAGATATGCTGCAATAGCGCCGTATGTAGTTACGCGCCCTTTAGGAATAAGCCTTACCACCTGATACACCAGTTCAAAAAAACTAGGTGAATCAGCTTTATTGATTGCAGACTTTGTTGGTGTTTTTTTATTGCGGCTCGCGGAATTCATGAATTTCTTTATTCAGTAGCAATTGTTTACGTGGCTCTGGTACTGCTTCGTAAGCATAGGGGCAGTGTCTGCAACCATGACCACAACAGTAGCCTTTTGCTATATGATAGGCTTCTGTAAATACAAAATTACCAGAAGGATCCGTATAGTAATCTACATCTTTAATCAGGTTCTTGTTCACTTAGTAAACTTTTTAATTGCGCATCTAATGCTAGCGGCAATTCTTTGTTAATGGTAAAAGACAAATAATGAATACGGTTGCTTCCAGCAATGTCTAAACCCTCGTAATGCGTTTTTATCTGCAATTCAGGTTTGATGTTTGCGCCTGCGTATACATTGTCCATATCCTCTAACAACGGAATTTCAAATAAGTTGATAACAAGCTTGGTAAATTGATATAAATCTGGACTATCGGTTTTTAAATGGATGATACCCCCGGGTTTTAAGATTTGCTGGTATACACGCAAAAATTTAGGGTGGGTAAGGCGCTTTTTTGCCCTAGCGCCCTTTAACTGCGGATCCGGAAAAGTGATCCAGATCTCATCTATTTCGGTAGGGTTAAAATAATCGGACACTTTATCAATATGCGATCTAATAAATGCCACGTTTGTAAGGCCCATTTCAAGTGCATTGGTGGCACCTCTCCAAATCCGGTTGCCCTTAATGTCTATGCCTATAAAATTGCGGTTAGGGTGCATTTTTCCTAGGCCTACCGCGTATTCTCCTTTACCGCAAGCCAGTTCAAGTGTTATGGGGTTGTCGTTTTTAAAATACGCGTTCCAAGTGCCCTTGGCATTAACCGGGTATTCAAATACGTTTTCGTACCCTTTAATAGCTTCAAACCGGATTAATTTTTTCTGTCCCATGAGTGCAAAAGTAAGTCAATGCTAATATCTCTAAAAATTATTATAAATTACAATCATTAGAACATCTAAACCACGTTTTTAAAATGGCAAAGCAAAACATTTTTGATGCAATTGTAGTAGGCTCTGGAATTTCTGGAGGTTGGGCTGCTAAAGAGTTAACAGAAAAAGGACTCAAAACAATTTTACTAGAAAGAGGTCGTAATGTAGAGCACATCAAAGATTATGAGGGTACCGAAAAAAATCCGTGGGAATTAGAACACCGTAATGGTTCGACGCAAGAAGACAAAAAAAAATCGCCCATACAAAGTAAGTGCTACGCTTACGATGAAGTTTCAAAAAAGTTTTTCGTAAACGATAATGATCATCCCTACAATCCTGTAAAACCTTTTGATTGGATTAGAGGTAATCATGTAGGTGGTCGTTCACTGATGTGGGGCCGTCAGAGTTACAGATGGAGTGATTTAGATTTTGAAGCCAATGCAAAAGATGGTCATGGCACAGACTGGCCCATTCGTTACAGTGATTTAGCGCCATGGTATAGTTATGTCGAAAAATTTGCCGGCATTAGCGGAAATAGAGATGGACTTTCTATGTTACCCGATGGTGAGTTTATGCCAGCCATGGAAATGAACTGTGTTGAACAGCTTGTTGCTAGCGAATTAAAAACAAAAATGGGTCGTCCTATGATTATTGGACGCTCAGCCAATCATACAGCAAAAATTGGAACCCGTGGTCCTTGTCAATTTAGAAACAAGTGTCACCAAGGTTGTCCATTTAGTGGTTATTTTAGTTCCAATGCGGCCACACTTCCTGCTGCATTTGCAACGGGTAATTTAACGCTTCGTCCGGATGCTATCACTACCGAAATTTTATACGATAAAGAAACCGGCCGTGCAAAAGGTGTGCGAATAATTGATTCCAATACCAATTTAACGGAAGAGTATTATGCAAAAATTGTTTTCTTAAATGCGTCTACACTAGGCACTTCACATATTTTACTCAATTCTGTTTCGGAAGTTTTTCCAGAAGGTTTTGGTAATAGTAGTTTGCAAGTAGGACATAATTTAATGGACCATCATTATGGCGTGGGTGCTTCTGGTACCTACGAAGGATTTTTAGATAAGTATACCTATGGCCGACGTCCAAATGGTATTTATATTCCAAGATTTAGAAATTTAGATGGCGGATCCTCTGCTGGATATGTGCGTGGCTTTGGTTACCAAGGTGGCGCGGGTAGAGGAAGACAACAAGGAGAAGGTATTGGTGAGTCATTTAAAGAAACCATTACAGAAGCAGGTAACTGGTCGATGGGTATTGGCTCATGGGGTGAGCACTTACCATACTACGAAAACAAAGTAACCCTTAGCAAAGACAAAAAAGACAAGTGGGGTTTACCATTACTTGATATTGATTGCGAGTTTAAAGAAAATGAAATGAAGATGCGCGTGGACATGAAAAATAGCGCAGCAGAAATGTTAGAAGCAGCAGGTATTAAAAATGTTTCTACCTACGATACCATGCCAGCACCCGGATTTTGTATTCATGAAATGGGTACGGCTCGTATGGGTAAGGATCCTAAAACTTCTGTGCTTAATAAATGGAACCAAATGCACGATGCAAAAAATGTATTCATTACAGATGGTTCTTGTATGGCATCATCAGCGTGTCAGAATCCTTCATTAACCTATATGGCGCTTACAGCAAGGGCTACTGATTTTGCAGTGAGTGAATTAAAGAAAGGGAATTTGTAATGCAGTTTTTGTGGCGTAGTTGTTATAAGTTTATTACCGTTAGCGTATTGTTATTTTGCGGCTTTGTAGGTTTTGCGCAATCTCATCCAGAACACTGGGATGCTAAATATTACACTGGGTATTCGGTACAAACATTTAAGCAATTACCCGCAGTACATAAAAAAATTGTAGGATCAAAGTTTAATCACCGGTTATTAGATGCGGCTATTTTTTTTAGAACCAATGAAGAGCGCATCAAAAACAATGTACCCGTATTTAATTTTTCAATTGCACTAGAAAAAGCAGCACTTGGGCATTCAATAGATATGGTGCGATATAATTTTTATTCGCACAATAGTCCGGTGCCTGGACAAGCAGATATGACCGACCGGATAAAGCGTGTTGGAGTTGACTATGGAACCTGCGCCGAAAACATTTATAATATTTTTGATGAAGATCCAACGTACTGGTCGCTAGCTAATAAGCTTGTAGAAGGGTGGATGAATTCGAGTGGGCACAGAAGCAATATTTTAAACCCCAATTTTAAGTATTTGGGCTGCGGCGCCTGGCCGTATAAAAACCCAGAATGGCCAACTTATGAGTGGTTTAAGTCTACGCAAAGCTTTTCTGATAGGGATGCTCAATAGTTAAATAGAATAATCTTTTTATAAATCATTAAACTTATATAAAAAAAAGTAGATTTGTGCATTAACCGTTTGGTATGTACCCGTCTAAGATTAGCAACTTATTCTATTTACTGCTGTTGATTTGTTTGTCTTGGAATACGCAAGCCTCTGCCGGTAATGTGTTTACTCAAAGAAAGCAAAACATCATTGAAGGAGAGAGTTTTGTACTTGCCAATACCAGCCCTTCCAATTTTTTATATACTGCTATTGTTAAAGGATCTGTAACGGTGCGTAGCACGTATTTACCTACCGATTCGGGTAGCATTATTTATGCAGAAGGTACAGATTATACCATCGATTATAAAAAGGGTACCATTGCCCGAACCGTAGGTTCGCGCATTCCTGATTATGCAAATCACCTACTATTTGAAAAGTTAGATTTTAACCAATACAACTTTTCAAATTATAGCAATACGCCCTATTTTGTTTGGGTGGATTATGCTACTAAAAAAAGTGATATTTTAAATGATGACAAAACCTCAACCGTTTTTTTATCTAAGTTTAAATCCAAATTAGAAGGGGGCGAAAAAGTTTCCATTGTATCTTATGGAAACAGTATTACAGCAGGCATAGACCTTTCAAACATCAATGATCGGTTACAAAATAGATGGGCACATTATTTGCAAACCCATTATCCTGCCGCTACCATAGAACTTCAAGACGCATCAATGCCGGGTTATACTTCACTAGAAGCCTTTGCGTATTGGGAGGCATATATTGGTAAAAAAAATCCGGACCTAGTGTTATTAGGTTGGGGTATGAATGAAGCCAATATTGGTGGTATGTCACCTGCCGAATATCAGAACAACCTGATTAATCTTGTGCAAATGACAAGGAGTCAAAAAAATGCAGAAGTAATCATTTATTCTTGTTTTAGACCCAACGATAATTGGCATTACACGGGTCACTCCATGAATTTATATACAGAGGCTGCAAAAAATGCAGCTGAAATTTCCAATTGCGCTTATGTGAATGTGTATGATATTTTTGAAAAAGTTTTTGCGCGAAAAGATCAACCTTCTTTATTAAGTAACAATATTAACCATCCCAATAATTTTGGTCATTGGTTGTATTTTCGGGCCTTTAAGAATTTGAAGTTTTAATGCTACTACAAACAAAAAAGCCGCTCCAATTAGAAGCGGCTTTTTAAGTTGCTGTAGGGGGAGAACAGGAACTTATTGATATTAACTATGATTTTTAGTGATAGTTGGATACTAAATCATTGATTATCAATATAAATATAATTTTACTATCATTTTAAATAGCAACGGAATTCAATTTTAGTGTCACCTATAGTGTCACCTAATATGAATTTAATTCGTACCTTTCCAAAAAGGGAAGGAACTATGTCACGTAAACCACAAGTTAATTTTAGAATAAAGCCAGAAGGGAAAGATGGTTTTTCTAATATCGTATTAGACTTTGCTTATCAAAAGCGTAGGTTAAGATATGAGTTTGGGCAATCAGTAAAGCCTGCAGATTGGAATGACAATAAACAAAGAGTTAAGAACAAGCTGGCAACAACCAACGATGGTAAGTTTGCTTTAAATGACATGCTTGACAATTTAGAGGCTGCTTGTTTGCGTGCATATTCAGAAGCGTTAAAGGATGGTATTCCCGACCCAATTATTTTAAAACGAACCCTTGATTTACTTATAGACAAGAATCATAACAAGGCAAGTGATCCTAATAAGCCAACCTTATTTACGCTTGCCCAAAGATTTATTATTGGAGAAATCAAGTTTAAGGGTAAAGATAAGAGTAAGGAAACCTTAGATAATTATGCTGCTGTAGCAAAACACCTTAAAGAATATCAAGAATATTCTAAAAGTAGGGTAGATTTTGATTCAATAGATTTGGACTTCTTTTATTCCTATGTAAACTATTTAAAGAACACGAGAAAGCTAAAAGTGAATACTGTAGCCAAAGATATTGCCATAATAAAAGTGTTTATGGGAGAAGCTGTAGACTTAGAGTATACAGATAATATGAAATTTAAGCACAAGAAATTCTCATATAATGAGGAAGATACAGAGCACGTGTATTTGACAGAAGATGAACTCGCTAAATTATATGCTTTAAAGATTGCTAATAAGAAACTGGATGAAGTACGAGACCTTTTTATATTTGGTGCATGGGTTGGATTAAGGTTTTCGGATTTCAGTAATATAAAACCTGAAAATATCATTCAAATAGATGGTGACTATTTTATAAAGACAATTACACAAAAAACTAAGGAGTTGGTTATAATACCATGTAATCCAGTTATTTTGGAAATTTTCGAAAAATATACCGACCGCCCTAATAAGCTTCCTAAAACAATAAGTAATCAAAAATTCAATGATTATATAAAGGACGTTTGCAAATTAGCTGAGTTTACTGAAGTAGGAAGGATTAGTGCAAGGCCAAAGGATATTTTAGCAAATTTAGTTTCAAGCCATACAGCACGCAGGTCATTTGCAACTAACTACTATTTGCAGGGATTCCCAACTATTGATTTAATGAAGATAACTGGACATAGAACCGAACGCTCTTTTTTGAAATATATTAGGGTTAGTAAATTAGATACTGCTAAACGATTGAGTGAACATATTAAGTCTAATTGGAATAGTAAGCTGATGTTCGGGTTAAGTGATAGTATAATAAATTAATTTTTTCACTTTATCTCTAAATTTGATTTTATTAATATGAAAATTGATTATTTGCAGTAGTTCCTAATAATATCAAACTATTGTTTCGTAAGAATGATTTTATTAGGTAAATAAAACTCTCCTTGTGGCTTAGTAAGTATTTCCCATTCAATTGAAGTAGTATTTAGTCTTTTTATTTTTGCGATTCCAGATTTTTGAGATATCTGACTAATAAATGTAACTCTTATGCTATCAGAATTGTCAGCATCTCCAAAAATTGTGATATCGGTGTCTTCAAAAAAGCAATCTATTCTATTGCCATTTAATTGGACTGAACAATGGGAGCCTCTAACTTTTTCATTTGTTTGAATTAAATTCAGTTCAAAAGAAGAGTTTGCTGACTCAGACTGCCATTTTCCTGAATAGTCAGATAAAATATTATTTTCTGTAAATGAAAATAATATGAACGCAAAAATGACTAATGTTATTAATTTATTTTTCATATACTTCTTATTATTTTATTATTGTTTATCAGCAATTTACATTAATATTAGAAATTGCTGTTTTGTTTAAGAACCTATTTGTTCTATTTGTCCAACCGTTTAAAAATTTACTCAGTTTTGCATTTCTTGAAACTAGTTTATTATAGTATTGCTGTCTATTTGCTTTAAATGTATTGTATAGGGTAAAAGGATTAATTGAATTTATCGCATTAAGTGTATTTGCCCCAATAATTCCGTCTAATGAAACTGGAGGCCCTCCCACTTCAGTTATAGTTTTCTGTAAAACTTTTACAGCATTGCTGCCGGCATTAACATAAAAATCAAATAATAAGTATCTAAGATCACCGTCTATAATGTTTTCGGCATGAATTGGATCCCAATATAATTTTTTATATATCTCTTTTGCTTGATTTTCAGATAGATTTTGTAAGTTCTCCAATGATGGATCAATACCTAGTATACTCTTAGAGTTTGTTATCCATACGTCCCATGTTATTCCTTTATTTGTCGCGCCTCCAGGATCGTTTGGGTCATTTGTATATCCACCTTCACTATTAAGTACATCTCGAACTTTATTTTCAAATGTTGCACAATCTGGTTTAATTTGATCAACAGGACCGCCACCCATAGCAAATTCATCATAATCAAAATAATCTGATATTTGAATTTCTTTATATGTATCGCAGATTGACAAATTTGTCCAACCAATAATTTCATATCCGCATGTAATATCGTAATTGCCTTCTGTATTTGTGCCTCTACATATGTATCCAATTTGTTTTACTGATACTGTATAACATTCGTTGTTGGCATTAGTGCTGTTTAATTGCATTCGAGGTGTTTCTGAATTATATAATCTGATTAATTTATTACTATTAATCATACTTAAATATGACCGCTTACGATTTCCTGCGAGATCGTCAAAATATAATATATATTTTATACTGTCGCCATAAATTTGCTCATCTATTTCGTCTCTAATAAGAATTCTGGATTCGATAATTCCATTTTTTTTGTTTTTACTAAAAACTAAACTATAGCTTGTTATTTTATTGGCATTATTTGTGTTTAAATTAAAGTTTTCATAATGAACATGTTTTTCATTTACATAAGGAATTTCTAAATAAATCGATTTTGATGTTTCATTGTAAATTGCGCTAGACCAATCAAGTGTTGCGGTTGTATATTTATCAATATTTAACTTTTCATTTGAAAGGACGCTTTTTTGACTATGAAGCCAAATAGAAAACTCTTTTTGATGATTATCAATTAATGATGTTGGGATTCCAACTCTTTTTTCACAAGAAATTATTGAGCAATTAATTAAAATTACAACTATAGATATTTTTAATTTCATAATTATTATTTATTACTAAATTTAATAGCTTATTAATCTTTCTTCTTTGATCTAATTGTTTCGAGAAAGGAATGAAAAGCTTTTTTAGGTGCTTCCCGAATTATAAAATCTTCTTTGAATATAATTCTAAAGGTTTCTTTGAATATATCAGTTTCTCTAAATACTTTAAACAATGGCCATTCCTGGTATTCCTCTTGTCCTATGAGTTCATCCTTAGGGCCTATTTTTATCATAATTTTCTTTGCTTCTTCAAAATTCTCTTTTAAAACACAAACAGCAAGTTTAAATTCATTGCCTATTGAAAAGTCTTCAGCATCTATTATATTATTAGCAGTAATCTTGTCATTGCTTAAATAAAAGGCTAACGCTTTGTTGATTACAAAAATCTTTCTCATTTCTTGATTACCATATTTTGATATTTCTTCTGTTGCGAAATTTAACAGTATCTGTGCCATATCATAATAACCATTGTAAAGTAAATCATATGCTATATTGTTCAGGTTCTTGTCAGCTTCAATTAACCTACTAGGAAGAAACTTTCTCCAAAGAACCTGATTTAGCTTTACACCTATTTCTAAATAGGCTTTATATGCATTTTCAAAGTATATCGGGTCAACAATAAGTTCATCTGAAATATTTACATTTTCTATGTTTATGACTTTATGTTTTTTGCAATTTTCAATATATTGTTGTGATACCAATCCGTTACAATGAACAAACAGATTTCTTCTTTCTGCAACTTCAATAAAAGTTGATAAAATGGGTAAATTTGTTGTTAATGTAAATTCCTTTCCTATAGATTTTGAAATTTTTCTTTCAAGAACTTTTAATTGTTCAAAGTGGCTTGCTCTTAAAAGGTTTTCTATATCTTTCTCTATAACTTCATATATTAATTTATCGATGTCTTTGTATTTTAATATTTCTTGAAAAGAAAATTCTTTCTCAAGGGAATACGCTAATTGTGGTTTGATATTAAATAAAGCTCTGTATAAATTTCCTAAATAAGCGTCATATTGACTTACAAGAGCCACTACAAATGTTCTTGGTAAAATATTCATTGCAGCAGACGCTATATTACAGTCTGTATCAAGCCTATTAAATTGATTAAATTGATTTATTGGAATTTTAAATTGTTTTTCTCCAGTATCGTTCTCTGTTGTGTTACTCTTTATGAATTTTTTCATTTTATTAGTTTCATCTCTTTGTTTCATAGCGATTAGACTAATTACTAAAGGCAATGTTTCAGCTAATGATTCTATTTCTAAAATATAACTATCTATTGCAGTCTCTAATAATTCAAAATCTTCAAGCTTTCTGAATTTATTTTCTATTCCTTTATTATCTTCTATCATATTATTTATATAATTCTGTAAACCTAAACTAATGTAGTTTAGTATTAATGAGTATAAATACTCAAAAATTTAAAAAAGATGTCGGCAGTATTTTTTTCTTAAATGAATTATTCGCTTTGTGCTGAAATACCTAACAGGTATAGTTTACATCTGAATTAGTTCAATAACAAATAAATCCTGGACTTTTAAAAATTGCGTATTTATACGCATTATTCATTTATTGTCATTTGATATTTTCGTTCCTGATTAATATCATTTGCTCTACTTCTATTTATAATTATTACCTGTTAATTCGATTGTAAACAATTGATTTGCAGTTAATAAATTTTGATTTTGGAGCTAATATGTTTCTGATAATTAAATTGTTAATCGTATTTATTATACAAAAAAAATAAAAATGCGTAGAAAATTAGCAGTAGTTGTTTTTATTTTAAGTTCATGTTTTTCGGTGTCAGCTCAAACTAATATTGATTCCGAAGCAAATCATTCAATTTCCACTTATTACGCTCAAGGAGTAAAATATAAAGATGGTATTGGGGTAGCCATTGATTATGAAAAGGCATTTAATTATTTCTCAAAAGCAGCAGCATTAGGAGATGAGCAAAGTATTTATGCTCAAGCATATCTATATTTCAAAGGATTGGGTTGTAGTCAGGATTATACAAAAGCCGCTCAATTATTTCTCCGCGGTGCTAAGTTGGAAAGGGATAATAGCATGTATTTCTATGGTTTATGTTGGCGCAATGGTTACGGGGTTGTAAAAAATGCAGATAGTGCAAAATACTGGTTAAGTAAATCAGCTGCTGTTGGCTATTTGCAAGCGATTAAAGAATTGCAAACCCCTATCGGCGAAAATATTAACGACTCTGCTATGAAGTTGGTGCAACAAATTAATAATGCCGCTATTCCTGACAAGAAAATTGCAAATACTTTTAATAAGATACGGCATTATATTCCTACGTCAGAAATTGTTTCTGGTAATTATAAAGGATTTATTATACAATATGATTGGAGTGGCAAGTACATTACTTCCAGCAAATCTCTTCAGTTGAATTTAAGCCTTAATAGTAAAAAGCTAACAGGCTTGTGGATAGAAGATCAATCTGATTCTATTAAATTAATCGCAGACTTATCTTATGATTCATTACGCTTTGATAAAATGGAATATCGCCGAAAAGATCATTATAGTCCAGAAAACGGAATAAAATACAATTTCCAAAATGCCAATTTAAATTTAGTACAAACTGGAGATAGTATATTTCTTGCTGGAAATATGGAAATGTTTTCTCCACAACGAAACGAGCCATCTAAGCCAATTTTTATAGTTCTTGCAAGGGCAGATAGCTCTATAATGGCAAAGAAACTTCACCTGCGTACTTTTCCAAACCCTTTTAATAGTTTAATCACAGCTCAATTTGAAATACCTAAAGCTGAAATTGTAGAAATACAAATACTGACTTTAGAAGGTGTCTCTGTATATCGTAATTACGCCGGGTTGTTAGAAATTGGCCATTATTCTTTACCAATAAAAGTGACCAACCTTTCTTCAGGTACATATTTATTAAAGTTCACCTATGGTAATCAAGTGCAAATCTCAAGAATCATTAAACAATAATTATATAAATCATTGTGGCTTTTTAGTTCATTAAATTTTCGATATGATTAGTAAAAAAACTCTTTTATTCTCAATAGTGTTGCTTGTGAGTATCAATATTTTTGGTCAATCACAACTCAACCTTCAATCATATATACCTGCTGCTCCAAATGCAGCAGAACTCGGTAAATATGGTTCAATTCCTGTTGGTAATGTTACGGGAGTGCCTGATATATCATTTCCATTGTATGAAGTAAAGTCGGGAACACTTAGCTTGCCAATAACATTGTCTTATCATGCTGGTGGTGTTCAAGTTAATCAAAAGCCGCCTGAAACTGGATTGGGCTGGAGTGTTAATGCAGGCGGCCAAATCACTCGAACAATATATGGAGCAAAAGATGATAGTCAATACGGACTTTTTAATTATACACCACCCACTTTTTCGCAGTTGTTTTCTATTAATAACTATTATACTGCATCCACGTATAATATAGCTTCAGGTGTAGGGTATGATTTAGAGCCAGATTTATTTGCTTATAATATTGGCGGTAAATCTGGTAAGTTTATCATCAATCCAGATAAACAGTTTGTTACTATTCCATATGAGCCTATTAAAATAACTAAAAATAATAATGCCGGATATCTTGCTTTTCAGATAGTTGATGAAAATGGTACAATCTATAAATATTCAAATTATTCAACAGTTTCATCTGATTTTTCTTCCCAGCAAACAACAATAAATACTTGGCACTTAACTTCAGTCATTTCAGCTAATCTGGTTGATACTATTTCCATAGAATATGAAACTAAGTATTTTAATGACGCTATGGAAAGTAGCAATATTTCTATAGGTGCTATAGAATCAGGTTGTGCAGGAAGCGCACCAACATATTTTTATGGTTCTTCAGCGGGTAGCGGGCTCATGAGTACAACTACTAGTTCTTTAAATTATTCTGAGCAAGTAGTAAAGCGAATTTATTTCAAAAACGGATATGTTCAATTCAACAGAAATAATTCTCGAATTGATATACTTGAATATAGTAAATCACTGGATGAGATTGTTGTTTATAATAATATAAACCAACCAGTAAAAAAGGTTAAGCTCAATTACGATTATTTCTACTCGCCAACATCATATCAGCCATTTTATGCACAATATCGGCTAAAGCTTACAGGCTTTTCTAATGTTGATCTTGCAACCTTACAGCAGGGTAATTATAGTTTTGATTATGATGCAACTACTCTTCCACCATTTAATTCCTATAACATGGATTATTGGGGAAATTATAATGGAAGTAATAATAATAGTTTGTTGCCAACTACCACCGTTTATACAGATGCAAATGGACTGAGTATAAGTGATACTTATTATAGTAGCAGTTCTGCTACCGTAATTGGCAATGCAAATAGAGAGCCTGATGCTAATTACATGAAGGCTGGAGTTTTAAATAAAATTACATATCCAACTGGAGGATATACCACATTCGATTTTGAGCCTAACAAGTATTGGTCTGATTTAAATAATCAGCATATTGTTAAGATTGGCGGCGGTATAAGGGTCAAGTCAATAAAAAACTTTTCTATTGAAGGTTCATTATTAAATGAAGAGTATTACTCCTATGGAGAAAATGAAAATGGAACCGGGGTTAGGCTTTTTGATGAAGATAAGTTTTATAAAAATTATGAAGAGCAATATCAGGCATATTATAAGGTGACTGCAGGATCTGGGGGTTTATGTAATCTTGATAACACCTTTTTGCATAGGAATTATTTTGGGGTATCAAAGTATAATTCATTAAACTATCTTGGAGCACCTATTTTATATTCGATGGTAACTAAATATGTTGGAACTCCATCTATAAATTCAGGTAAAACGGTATACCATTATAATATTTTAAAAGATGATACAGGGTTACCTGCATCAATTATAAATAGTGGCAACTATGGTGCTATCAATAATGTTTGGAATCAGGCACTCCAAGTTGATGAAATAAATTATAAGTGGGAAAATAATCAATATACGCCAGTTGCAAGAATTGGTTATAGTTGGACTGGTTATAACACTAATGCGTTTTATGCAATAGGCTTAAAACAAACTAAGCAATTTGTGAAATTGTGTGATTGTGTCACATATTCAAGCGGCCCTGATCCTTCAAATACATCATTTGGTCAAGGTTTCTTCACTTTGTATCCATATCCTATTAAAACGGGAGCAATGCGCAAAACTGCTGAACGTAGTATTACATATAAGCCTGGAGGGGGCGATAGTCTTGTAGTTCAAAATAATTTTCAATATTCGAATCCTTCAAATTTGTTTTTGACACAATCTTCAGCTTCGAATAGTAATAGTGATGTCAATATTACACGGTATAGTTATCCTCAAGATAAGAGTGATTTTATTTCTCTAACCATGGTTTCCAGGAATATGTTAACGCCAGTTCTTGAAGAAAAAACATACGTATCAAAAAGTGGTATTGAAACTTTATTATCAACCAGATTAAACAATTATAAAATCTTTAATAATTTAATCGTAAATGATAATACAAAATTTGGACTATATAATTTTCCAATCGAAACTAGATTAAATTATAATCATTATGATAACTATGGGAATATACTTGAGCAGCAAAAAGAAAATGATGTAAAAGAGACATATTTATGGGGGTATAAGGGGCACTATCCTGTAGCTAAGATCATTGGCAGTGATTATACAACTGTAAGTAGTATAGTTAATCAAAGTCAAATCGATAATGCAATCTTATCAGGAGATGTTTCGTTAAGAGCACTTTTTAATTCAGTCCGTTCGAATTTGCATGGTATTGCTCCTGCTGCTCAATTGACATCTTTTACGTTTGCACCACTTATTGGTATCACATCACAAACAGATGCGGCAGGAAGAACCAGTTACTACGAGTATGATGGTATGAACCGATTAAAGTTAATCCGCGACCAGGATAATAATATTATCAAAAAATTCTGCTATAATTTGTTTGGGCAAACCACTTCTTGTTTAGAATCCAATTCTGGCAATGGTGGTGGTAATGGCTCGTCTACGCCAACTACAGTTTATGGAGTCATTTCAATCCAAAATAGTTATGGTGGTTACGGGGATTTAGTTATCAATTTTTATAGCGATGTTAATTGCACACAGCCTGTTAGTGTAACAAATGCTCTAGTGGAATATACTGAAATGACTGAAAATGATTTAACTGGAGAGTTATTAAATTATAGTCATACGGCAACAGTTTCAGGAAGTTCGGCGGTATTGCAATATTCTGCACCAGTTGTGACTTATCAATATGTGAGTGGAACCTACGCTACAGTTTACCACTACTATAATATATTAAATATTACCCTCTAAATTTTCAAGTATGAAAAAGTTTTTAGTAATCGTGATGTTGTTCTTGGGTATTTGTGATGCATCAATTGTTTCTGGACAATCACGAGAAGCTTTAAATAATCGAAATAGTGATAGTATGGCTATTCAATTAGTAAAAATTTATAAAATAAAGTATGGTCTTAATAAGAATCAAGAAGCATCTGTATTAAAGTGTACAAAAAAATACTACAAGTTGATAGCTGCATTGGGAAACATGCAGTTAGAATTTGAAATAAGAAGCAAGAGGTTATCAGAAATCGATTTAATGTGGAAAGACGAGCTGAGTAAAATTATGGTAAAGGAAAAGTTTCAAAAACTTATGGACGATGACCAAAAAAAAGCAAATAAAATAAAAGAGAAGAAGAGTCTGATAAAGCAATCTAAATCTAAAGGTTAGTCTATTTACATTATTCCATTATACAAATAAAATTATAGAAGTGGTAAGACATAAAAATAACATTCGTATAGTTGTATTGCTTGTGTTAATTTCTTTTTTAACAAACCAAACTATACGGGCACAAATAAACTTTGTAAGGACATGGACTGCAACAGCTCCAGAGGCGAATCCAAATACATTAATATCAAAACCTATTAGTGCTGTTAAGCAGGTTACGCAATATTTTGATGGATTAGGTAGGCCCCTGCAAACAGTTGCAAAACAAGGATCTTTAGAAACCGCTAGCGGCAATAATCTTGATTTAACTATTCAATTAGGATATGATGCATTTGGTAGAAACAATAGAAATTATTTGCCTTATGTCTCAAATGCTGTAGATGGAGAATATAAAACGGGAGCCATAAATGCACAGTCTTCTTTTTATAATAGCTACACAAGTCCCGTTGCTGGTCAAGGAGAAAATGGGGGCAATGCACATAGTTTAATTCAATTTGAGGCTTCGCCTTTAAGTAGGCCAATTTTGACAATGTCTGCTGGTAATAGCTGGGTGGGAAGTAACAGGGGCGTTCAATCTGGTTATTGGATTAATACCATTGCGGATGATGTTAAAAAATGGAACGTTTACAATAATGGAATTGGTGTTTTAGGAACTTACAGTACTGATGGCTCATATGGAGCGGGAACATTGTATAAAAATATTACAACTGATGAAAATAACAATCAGGTAATTGAATTTAAAGATTTGGACGGCAAAGTAATATTAAAAAAAGTTAGCTTAGGCGCTTCAGATAACGGTAACGGTGCTGATTATAATAACTGGTTAAGTACTTATTATATTTATGATGATTTAGGTAATTTAAGGTGTGTTGTTCAGCCAGAAGGTGTTAAAGCATTGATTCAAAATAGCTGGGTATTTAATTATTCTATATTGAATGAGCAAAGCTTTAGGTATGAATATGACCAACGAAACAGAATGATCGTTAAAAAGGTTCCTGGAGCAGGTGAAGTATATATGGTTTATGATAATAGAGACCGGTTGGTAATGACACAGGATGCTAACATGAGGAGTTTACCAACTCCAGCTTGGTTAACTACTATTTACGATAATTTAAATAGGCCAGTACAAACAGGTATGCTAAATGGGTATTATGGTGATTTGGCTGCTCATCTAAGCAATGCATATTATAGTAACACTTATCCATCGATTGGTGGCAGTTTTGAATTACTTACAGAGACTCACTACGATGATTACAGTAATGGTTTGTCTGGTGTAAGTACTACTTTTAACATTACTTGGAATGGATATTTTTCAAATACAGATAATAGTAACCTGCCATATCCAGTTATGCCGGTTCAGGCTCCTCAGGCAATCCAATTAAAAGGGATGGTTACATGGACTAAAGTTAAAGTGCTCAATAATAATAACCCTTTAACATACTTATATACCTCTAATATATATGACGATAAAGCTCGGGTTATACAAGTACAAAAGCAAAATATAACGGGAGGAATTGATATTAGTACTACACAATATACTTGGTATGGTCAGCCTTATATAACTGTACAAAGTCAGCAAAAAGCTAATTATCCTAATGCGCAAACAACTATTACTATAAGTAAAACGACTTTCGATGCATTAAATAGGCCAATTACAACTGAAAATCAAGTAAGTAATAGTCTTGTTAATGGTGGTGCCTTTTCGGGATATACAACTGTTGCAAATATGCAATATGATGGATTAGGTCAAATTAAAGTAAAAAACCTTGGCCGCCAACGGAGTGGAACAAGCTATACAAGTGCGCCCTTAGAAACCCTTAATTATGATTATAACATTAGAGGTTGGTTATTAGGGATAAACCGTTCTTATGTACAAGATGTATCCACTGCGAGTAATGCATGGTTTAGCGGCGAGAGTTTTACTACACCAAATTGTTACTGTGCCGGACAGTTTTTTGGATTTGAATTAGGGTATGATAAAAGCCCTGCTGCAGGTAATGGAGCTGGGTGGTCTAATGGCTTACAGTATAATGGCAATATAGCTGGAATGTTGTGGAAAAGTGGACATGATGGTCAGATACGTAAATACGATTTTAATTATGACCAAGCTAACCGCTTAAAAGTAGCAGACTTTAACCAGTATACTGGTGGTGGATTTAATAAAAATGCAGGAGTTGACTATAGTATGACTATACCCAATTATGATGCTAATGGTAATATCCTGCAAATGAATCAGATGGGTTTAAAACCTAATGCAAATACCTCTGCGCTTATAGACCAACTTAATTACACCTATTATTCAGGCTCTAATAAGCTTAAAGCTGTTACAGATGCAGTAAATGACAATAATAGTACACTTGGTGATTTTAAGTACAATGCAGGCAGTAAAACTACTACCGATTATAATTATGACACTAATGGGAATATGACCCAAGACAATAATAAAGGAATAAGTAC
>Ga0209358_10000029_pt1 | contig 146972 bp, 129 predicted proteins | sample LauGreFa1BDMLBSN_2_FD_187574 | JGI IMG/M metagenome (GOLD analysis project Ga0209358, IMG submission 187574) | Freshwater lake microbial communities from Lake Michigan, USA - Fa13.BD.MLB.SN (SPAdes) (version 2) | ecosystem: Environmental > Aquatic > Freshwater > Lake | place: Lake Michigan... | reverse complement strand
CTAGCTTACCATTTAAGCAAATCCATATTTTTAGACCTGGATTTTTGCTAAGGCAGCCTGATAAAATAAGGCCTATGGAAAAATTGGGTATCGCAATCATCCATGGTTTTAATAAACTGGGTTTATTTAAAAGCCAAAAAGCACTTCCGGTTGAGGTACTCGCACAAAAAATGCGCGATGTATTGTTTAAACCTACCACCACAAATTTTCAAGTGTATTCTTTGGATTCAATATTTGATTTGTAGTATTTTACTAGTTCAAATAGTGTAGCAATCATCATGAGATTGTCATATTTAAATTAAAGGGGTATAAATAAACAATTTCCAACAGTTGTTGTTTTAATTTCGCGGCTTATTATTAAAACCGCGATATCTCATGGAACCATTTGTTCAACATTTAAAGTCTGCCATTGAGCCAGTAAGAATCAATTTATTGGCACATCCAGTATATAGTCAGATCCAAGATTTACAGGGGTTACAACGTTTTTCTGAAACCCATGTTTTTGCGGTATGGGATTTTATGAGTTTGTTAAAATCGTTACAAATTGGATTGACCTCTGTAACACTTCCTTGGGTGCCTGTTGGAAATGCAGATACCAGATATTTAATCAATGAAATTGTTTTAGGTGAAGAGTCAGATGTAGATGAAGCAGGTAATAGAATTAGTCATTTCGAACTTTACCTGAAAGCGATGCAGCAAATGGGTGCATCTACAAATGTTATTGAAACCATCATTGCTCAAATCAATGCTGGAACAAAAGTTCAAGAAGCGATTGAAGCAGCGCAGTTACCAAAGCAAGTAAAAGATTTTTTACAATTTACTTTTGATATTTCTTTTAACGCACCTCTGCATGTTAAGGCAGCCGTATTTACTTTTGGCCGCGAAGATTTGATCCCAAGCATGTTCATGAAAATTTTAGATAAAATTTATGCTGATGCGCCGGACAAAGTGAGCATATTCAAATACTATATCGAAAGGCACATTGAAGTTGATGGAGATCATCACAGTCATTTGGCTCTTGATATGGTAAACAGGCTATGTGGCACTGATGCTTCTAAATGGGAACAAGCTACCGCAGCATCCATTAAAGCACTCAAACTTCGTATTGGACTTTGGAATGCTATTTAGGAAAGTCTGCACCTTCAGAAACAGACGCCCAAGTATCAAAATCATTTTTTAATTCTTCTAATTTTTCTCTTGCACCTCTGAGTGCAGCAACGCCTAATAGTAAACGCATAGGTGGTGTTTCTGATTCAACTACTTGAATCATTGCTTTAACCGCTCTTACTGGATCACCAGCTTGGTTGCCACTTATGGCTCTAATGGTATCTTTATTTTTATCCGCTGTTTCTGCGTAATCTGCAATGGTTGCAGGGCTTTCGTTTGCTGAACGTCCAGCCCAATCGGTTCTAAAACCACTTGGTGCAATAATGGTTACTTTAATACCTAATGGTCCAACTTCTTTGGCTAAAGATTCACTAAATCCATCCACTGCATATTTAGTAGCGTTGTAAAAGCCAACGCCAGGGAATGATCTAAGACCTGCAATAGATGCAATATTTAAAATGTGGCCAGTTCTTTGCTTGCGCATATGTGGTAACACTTCTTGCGTCATTTTTGCTAAACCAAATACATTGATTTCAAACATTTTTCTTACTTCAGCTTCTTCACTTTCTTCGATAGAGCCAAAGTAGCCAATACCAGCATTGTTTACAAGCACATCAATTTGACCAAAATGCGCCATTGTTTGTGCAACGCTAGATTTTATTTCTGAATCGATGGTAACGTCTAATTTAATAGCAATAGATGTACTTGGATATGCTGCTACAATATCATCAACATCACTTGTTTTACGTGATGCAACGGCTACTTTATATCCTTTTGCTAAAACCTGTAATGCAAGTTCTCTTCCAAATCCTGTTGAACATCCTGTAATAAGCCAAACTTTTTCCATGGTACTATTTATTTAATTGTTTTGCGTTATACGCTTCGATTCCTTTTATAATTAATTTTTGTCTTCTAATTTCTCTGGGTATTACGATGGCACCTATTAATAAACCAAATACGCCATACGTAGAATTTTGATTTGGACTAAGTGTATTAGAGCTAAGAGCTGATAATCCTAAATAGCCGCCCCAAAAGTAGTTCCAATCTCTGATTCTTTTAGCACGATTAAAATATAAATATGCTTCCGGTAACGTTACCGATAAATCTCTTGCATCAGAAATGCTCAATGCACGGTTACCAAGGTATATTTTTTTACCAACAAGTTTCATTTTTTCTTGGGTACGCGTATTTTCCTGCGCATATACAAACTGCGATAGTAGCACAATACATAACAAAAGGGTAATCTTTTTAATCATAAATTAATAGTTATATTTATCTATCAAAAATACCAATTATCATGGATCAAAATAATTCGTCGCGACGTTCATTTTTAAAAAATGTTTCTTTTGCTACTGCATTTTTTGCGGTAGGCGGGTTTAAAAAAATAAACGCCGCATCTGTTTTTGAGAATAGAAATAAAGTTGCTTTACGATTTGTAGTTGCATCTGATGCGCACTACGGACAGCCGGGCACACCTTATGATGCCATGATGGAACTAGTGATTAACCAAATCAATGATTTTAATAAGGAAACACCACTTGATTTTTGTGTGATCAATGGCGACATTATTCATGATAAAAAAGATTTCCTACCACTTGCCAAGAAAAAGATTGATGCCTTAGATCCTGTTTATTATGTTACAAGAGGCAATCATGATATGGTTAGTGCCGACTTTTGGAATGAGGTTTGGGGTATGCCACTCAATCATACCGTCATTGCAAAAGACCAAGCAATTATTTTAGCAGACACTTCTAATGAAGCTGGTAAATATCTCTCCCCAAATTTAGAGTGGCTACAGGAGCAGTTAGAAGCAAACAAGAAGCGAAAGCATGTTTTTCTGTTTTTGCATATCCCTCAAAAAGCATGGACTGCAAATGGAATCAACACCCCTGCTTTTGAAAGCCTGATAGACAAATACCCGAATGTGACAGCTATTTTTCATGGTCATGAGCATGACCAGGATGGGGTGAAATTATTGGGTACCAGACAAACACCTTGTTTATTTGATGCCCATATGGGCGGAAGTTGGGGAACCCCGTACAAGGGTTTTAGGGTGGTAGAAATACTAAAAGACGGTACGCTTGTTTCGTATATGATGAACCCTACTCAAAAAATCAACGACTACAGTAAGGCTAAAATATAAAAAATGAGGGCCCGGTTACCCAAAGCCCCCATACCCCCCGAGTTTAAAACTCAATCAAATAAACGCCACTATCAGATCAAATGGATAAGTGTATGTTCCAATTTCAATAATCAATTATTAAGTAACGGATAGATTTTATAATTAAATGATAATCAATGTTAAATAAGAATAATATATATTTAATATGAATAAAACATATCTTATTTTTATTAATCTAAATCTATTGATTAGCTTTGTTTCATGCGTTTGAGACAATTATTTCTACTCTTTATCTTAGTTATTGCAAGTAGTGTTGCTGCACAAAAAAATCTAGTTCAATTTTTAGCCAAACAAAAAGGGTCTTTTGAGTTACAGTTACTCAATAAAGAAACCAAATTGGTTCCTACCCCTATTGGCCTAACCTGTGCCGACTCTAGACACGACTATTTTGTAAATGATGGCAAGTTGTACCTCCAAATTAATGGTACGGGTAAATTATTTACAATGGATAGCTCGCTAGCGTTAACTAGATTAGACAATACCTGCTACGAAGGCTATAATTACGGATCCTATTCTTACATCCGAAACAATAAAATTTACAATTTGGGCGGCTGGGGCTTTTGGCAGTTTAATAGTGGCCTTAGGTATTTTGATACCACATCCAAAGAGTGGTTTAGGGAACCGATTAATAAAGAAGTGCAACTTGCTAAACATATGAATGCACTTGTCTATCCAGACTACGCAAATGATCTTATGTATGTGGTGTATCAATCTTACCCTAACTCTTATGTTAAAAACACCAGCGATGTGAAAAATGATACCATTTACATGCAGTGTTTAAATTTAAAAACCAACGATTGGTGGAACGCTCCTAAAATTTTGAATGACAAAATATTTTTGGAATCTGTTTTAAATACCAATGCAATGATTTTTCCAGGCCTCGGTATATTAACAGAATCATACAACCATTTGTACTTAATAAACCCTGCTACACAAAAACTATACGAAATAGAAAATGAAGTTGGCGGTACCATTATGAATTATGTTGCTAGTAAAAACGGCTTATATTTTTACAAAGACGAAAAACTACATATTTACAATCCGCAGCTTGACTCGCTCGTGAGCCTTCCACTTTCTATGTCAAAATTTTCGGAAGTAGCAAAGCCACTCTATAAAACGATAACACCCAGCTTTAGTGAAAAAATTGACATTACTAAACTACTTTTTAGTAGTGCTATCGTATTATTATTTATAATTATAGTAGTCCTGTTTTTTAAAAACAAACACTTACATAAAATGCAGCAAACCGTTGCTGCATCTGGATTACACAAAAAATCATTTGAAGTAAATAAGCAGCTAGAATTTTCAGATAATTTAACCGAAACAGAAAAATCAGTACTAGATATTTTGTATGAATATTCGAAACAAGGAGCACCCACTTCGATAGATCAAATTAATAGAGCGCTTGGCGTTAAAAACAAAGAAGTGACCATCCAAAATAAATTACGATCAGATACACTTCAAATGATCAATAAAAAATTTATGGTATTTGCGTCTACAAATGATACACTGGTAGAACGTGAAAAAACGGAATTGGATAAAAGGGTATACCAATACAAACTTAATGAGCGCTACCTAAATAAAATTAAATAGGTATCTCTTACGTAAATTGGTGGCTTAGAAAAAGGAATTAACCTTCTGCTTCTTCCTCTTCTTCTTCTTTGAAGAGTGGATTTCTGCGAGATGGGATCACCATTTGTTCATCATCACTTAAGAATACCCAGAAGTTGTTTAATTCAAAAATGTCGCCACTGGTTTTGCTATCACCATCAGCACTTCTGCGCTCATAGGTACCTAGTAATTCACCATTGTGTCTTAATTGATTTAATTTTTCTTCGTGTGCTAATTCTTTAAAGCTTTCGATCGTCATCATCTAGATTGATTTTGTGCAAATATATATTACTCCTTCTTATTGGCCATATAGTATTACCGCCGAACTTCCGGCTAATGTAAAATTATTACCCATTTTAGAAGATCCATTACTGCTAAGCCCAACTTTCCATGTTCCTTTTGGTAGCGTAAGGGTTTGCGGGGTTTGAGATCCGTTATACGCTACCCATATTTTTTTCCAATTATCACCTACTGCAGCTCCGTTAATGGTATAAGCGATGATTCCGGAAGGTTGGTTGTTTTCAAAATTTATGTTCGTAGCAATTTGCTGTGCAGTTTGCATTCTAAATGCCGGATGCGCACGTCTTATTTGAACCAAGCTTTTTATGAATTGATAGCTGGCCATGTTTTTAGTTTTTAAATCCCAATCAATACCATTCACAACATCGCCTTTATCAAAAGAATTTTCTACTCCATTTTTTGTTCTTAAAAATTCGGTCCCTGCATGTAAAAAACTTGCACCTTGTGCAGTTAGCACTATGGCATAAGCTAGTTCATGCATTTTAGTGCGCTCTGCAGCAGAAGCACTTTTAAAAGAGAGTTCTATTTTATCCCATAAAATATTATTGTCGTGACAATCTGCATAATTGATAAGGCCTGCAGGGCCCGATGTATATGGTTCTTTGGAGTAATTGACTTTACTATAATTTATTTGTGGATGCTTACCAGCAGCAACAACGCCAAATTTTACCGACTCGCTATTTGAAGTATTGCCAGTTGCAAAACCTCTATCATCAATATTAAAAACACTTCCTTTAATACCATCGCGCATGTCATCACTAAATACAGCAATGCCATTTAATTGAGCCGCATTTTTTTTAAGTGCTCTTTTATCTTCAGGAAGTGGTGAACTGCTAGAGGTCCAACCTTCACCATATAAAACAATGGAAGGTTTAATCTTATGCAGTGTATCGGAAATCATATTCATGGTTTGGATATCATGAATACCCATTAAATCAAAACGAAACCCATCAATATGGTATTCGTTTACCCAGTAAACCACGCTTTCAATCATAAACTTCTGAAACATGGCCTTTTCACTGGCCGTTTCATTACCACAACTACTAGCATCAGAAAAACTACCGTCAGCTCTTTTCCGATAGTAGTAATCAGGAACCAGTATGTTAAAATTTGAGTTTTTAGTTAAGGCTGTATGATTGTAAACCACATCCATAATAATGCGTAACCCATTACTATGCATCGTTTTAATGAGTTCCTTTAACTCTCTAATACGTACTTTACCATCTGACGGGTTAGTGCTGTAAGAACCCTCCGGAATATTATAATTGACAGGATCGTATCCCCAGTTGTACTGCACCGCAGACTTTGTTTCATCCACAGAATTATAATCGTAAAAAGGTAAGAGATGAATATGCGTTACACCAAGTTCTTTGATGTGTGAAAGACCAGTAAGTTGTCCAGTATTATTTTTTGTTCCTAGCTCTGCTAACCCTAAAAATTTACCTTTATTTTTTATGCCACTACTTGCATGAATACTAGCGTCTCTTACGTGTAGTTCATAAATAAGAGCGTCGGTTTGTTTATTAGCAACAGAAAAATTAGGCGATTTATCTTTATCCCATCCAACTGGATTGGTTTCTTTTAAATCTATCACTTGTGCTCTTAAACCATTGGTACCACAAGCTTTTGCGTATGGGTCTACCACTTCTTCACTCCATGTATTTCCAATATTTACCTGAAATGTGTAATAGCTATTTTTAAGATTTTCTGGAACAGTAATTTGCCAAACACCATTAACTCCCTTATTCATTGTAATGGACCTAACGGCAGTTCCACCCAAATCAGATTTGTAGATATTTAATTTAGCTGCAGTTGCAGTTGGCGCCCAAATTTTAAATGTAGCAGCCGTTGGCGTATAGGTTAAACCTAAATCTTTACCCGTATAAACTGGATAATCTATTTTGCTTTCCTGCGCTGAAAGTCCATTAAGCGACGCAAACAAAACTACAAATGCGATGATGTTTTTCATAAATGCTCAATTAAGATTGCTAATATACGCCCTTAGATAAAATTATTTTTCATCAAATCTTAATTATCTTGCTGTTTTACATACCATGCTTTCAAAGAATAAAAAAATAGACGTTATAGATAAGTTGCTGTCGCTTTGCTACGCACATAATAAAGACGCGCTATTTATTATGAGTTTGATGCATCAATACGAAGAGCGTGGAAGTTTAAGTAAAAAGCAGCTGGAAGGATTATTACTAAAAGCTCAAAAAATTAAGGAGATACCCGCTCACCAAATAGCAGCCGTAGAAGCTATTGTCTTAAAAATGCCAACTAGGGACAAAACCCCGGTTCAAAAAACAACCCCAGCTATAAACGAAGCCCAGGCTCAAATAAGCACAGCGCTTGCTCAAACGGATCAAATATTAGCGCTCTATCCAGCCCATAAACAAGTGCTCCTGCTAAAGTCTAAACTTAGCAGCCATCAGCCATTAACGCCGCAAGAACAGGCCGATTTAACCAAATTTGTAAAGATTTTAGTTAAAAAATAATCCTATGTGACATCCGTCACGTTTGCTCTCATCAATTGTGTTGATTTTTGCAGTATCAAAATTATTTAAAACTAAAATTGTATAACATGTTTGCGTTCATTAAAAAATTATTTGGCCCACCCACTAACTATAATGCATTGATTGAAAAAGGTGCAGTTATTGTTGACGTTCGTACTGCCGGTGAATATGCGAATGGACATATAAAAGGATCAAAAAATATACCTCTTGATAGTATTAATAGTCGAGTGGCTGAATTAAAAAAAGCAGGAAAGCCTGTCATTACGGTTTGTAGAAGTGGCGCTAGAAGTGGCATGGCTAAAGGCATATTAGCAAACGCAGGTATTGAAGTTTACAACGGCGGACCGTGGAATAGCTTACTACAGAAAATAAATTAGAATGAAAGCATTTATTAGAGAACAGTTTCTAGTTATTATTGGTGTGCTTGTAGGTGCATTAGGTGGATATTTATACTGGAAAAATATTGGTTGTGCCTCAGGTACTTGTATGATTACCTCTAAGCCCTTTAATAGTGTGATTTATTTTGGATTATTGGGTGGTCTTGTATTTAGTATGTTTAAAAAAACGACATCTCATGTTAAGTGAATCTTTCGAAAAAATAATTTCTTCTGATAAGCCCGTCCTTATTGACTTTTATGCTACTTGGTGTGGTCCATGTAAAATGATGCCACCTATTTTAAAAGAGGTAAAAGATAAAATGGGCGAATCTATTTCTATCTATAAAGTGGATGTTGATGTGCATCAAAATATTGCCGCACACTTTTCTGTAAATAGTGTTCCTACGTTGGCGGTATTTAAAGATGGCAAATTATTATGGCGTGAGCCAGGTGTAAAGCCTGCCGCGCAACTTGTGCAAATTATCTCGAAATTATAGTTCCCATAGAGACTGTATAATTAATCCTTTATAATTTATATGTTTTAGTAGTTTAGCGCTAGAAACTGTAAATCATAAATTATGACTGGGATTGATAGTGTTGTTTTAGAATCTGTAATTGTACATAAGGTTGGTAATCCAACACGTTCAGAGCAGTTGGTTTTATCTAACGAAGCGCTAAGCATCGAAGATCAATTTGTAACGGGTCTACTAACAAAGTATTTTTTAACTCCCTTTAATGAGGCCGAGCAATATCAGTTTACGCATCTCAGTGATTTGTCGTTAAATGAAGTGTATACCTATGTGCAAGCCATTTTTAACGAGCCAGACACATTTGTAGAACAAAGCAGATTGTTGGCCAACTTTTTACATGCAAAGTCTACGCATGTAAAAGTGAAAGACGGTGAATTATACGTCGCAAAATTTACCAACCTCCCTTTTGGTACCGAATTTATTTCTGGTATTGGTCTATTTAAAAGTGAAACAAAAGAGACTTTCTTGCAACTTAAAACAAAGCAGGAGGGCTGGGGTATCAGCGCCGAAGACGGGATTGCGATCAATAAATTAGATAAAGGATGCCTCATTTACAATAAAGATGGTGCTGATGGTTATGTGGTTTGTATGGTAGACAATACCAATAAGCAGCAAGACACACAGTATTGGGTAAACGACTTTTTGCAAATTACTAGACGCGCCAATAGTTATCATTACACAGATGCAGCACTAGGCATGTGTAAATTATTTATCAGCAACGAATACCAAGATAAATTTGAAGTAACAAAAACGGATCAGGTAGACCTCTTGCACCGCAGCATGGAGTACTTTACTACCCATGAATCATTTACCATGCAAGACTTTGGTAAAGAAGTACTCCATCATCCCGAACTTATAGAAAGTTTTACGCAATATAAAAGCCAATACGAAGTAGCAAAGCAAGTTGTTATTGAAGATGAGTTTTCTATTCATGTAGCTGCTGTTAAAAAGCAACAACGTTTTTTTAAAGCAGTGGTTAAACTCGACAAAAACTTTCATATTTATATTCATGGCCGAAAAGATTTAGTAGAAAAAGGCTATGACGAAAAATCAGGCAAACAATTTTATAAGCTTTATTTTGATGAAGAATCTTAATAAATAGTAACTTTAAGCAACATTAAATTGCTAAGTCATGACAAATAGCCGCAGAAACTTTATTAAAACTTCAGCGTTAGCAGCAGCCGGTGTAATGGTTGCTCCATCGGGTATTTTTGCTAGTGCACAGGCTAAAAACCTTATTGGCGTTCAGTTATACTCTGTACGTGCAGACATGAAAGCAAATCCAATTGCCACATTAGAACAGCTCGCTAAAATAGGATATAAGCATGTAGAACATGCCAATTATGCCAACCGAAAATTTTATGGTTACGGAGCTACCGAGTTTAAAAAAATACTCGATGGCTTTGGATTACAAATGCCAAGCGGACATTCTATGCTAGAATTAAAGCATTGGGACGCAGCAAAAAAAGATTTTACCGACGAATGGAAATATACGGTAGAGGATGCAGCTACTGCTGGCATGCAATATGTGATTAGCCCATGGCTTGATGATGAACTACGTACTAGTTATGATTCTATGCGAGCATTTGCTGATGTATTTAATAAAAGTGGCGCGCTATGTAATAAATACGGCATGAAGTTTGGTTACCACAACCACAATTTTGAATTTTCTAAAAATTTGAATGGCCATTCTATTTATGAAATATTATTAGAACACACAGATCCTGCTGCTGTGTTTTTGCAATTAGACATGGGTAATATTTATGGAACTGGCGCAGATCCAATTGCGATTGTAAAAAATAATCCGGGCCGTTTTTTATCTGTACATGTAAAAGATGAAATTAAATCTACAGAACCAGGTGAATCGCTATATGAAAGCTGTGTGCTTGGTAAAGGATTTGCTGGAACTAAAGCCATAACTGCAGTTTGTGCAAGTGTAGGTGGTACCAAACATTTTATTGTGGAGCAGGAATCTTACCAGGGTCAAACACCACTGGTATCTGTTAAGCAGGACCTTGCCATTTTAAAATCTTGGGGATACTAGTAAGTATTAGAACCAACCTCTTCTTTTAAAGATTACGACCATCCAAATGGGAACGATTAGCATTAATCCTACGGCAATAAAAAATCCGTATTGATGATGCAGGTAAGGAATTTTATCAAAGTTCATGCCAAATATTCCACCAATTACAGTTGCAGGTGCTAAGAGGCAAGTTACTACAGTCATTACTTTCATGACTTCGTTTGATTTTAAATTTACATGACTTAAATAAAGGTCTTGTAAGTTCATCATCATGTCACGGTAACTCTCTGCAAGTTCATTGGCCTGGGTAATATGATCTAGAATATCCTTAAAATATTTTGTAGTTTTTTCTTGGAGTAAATCAGAGTCACTTCTAATAAATCCATTGATTAAATCACGAACTGGACTTACGTTTCGTTTTAATACAATGAGCTCTTTGCGTAAACTATTTATTTCTGCTAAAGATCTTGTGTTACTATTTCTAATAATTCTTTCTTCAAGCATTTCTATGCGGTCACCAAGTTTTTCCATGACTGTGTAGTAGTGGTCTACAATCATGTCTAGTAGGGCGTAACATAAATAATCTGCACCGCTAAGTCGTAATTTGGTATGATTGATTCTTAGTTTTTCACGAATACCATTAAACACATCTCTATTGGCATCTTCTTGAAAAGAAACAATAAAATTGGCGCCAAGTATAATACTGATTTGTTCCGTTTCAACAGCACCCGTTTGCTCATTAAAATATAGCATGTTTAATAGGCAAAATAATACGTTTTCTATCTCATCCATTTTAGGACGTTGACTCACACTCATAACATCTTCTACAATGAGGTAGTGAATACCAAAATGTGCTGCAATAGCTTCTACGTCTGCTTTTCGGATGCCATCTACATTGATCCAAGAAACATTGTTATTTTCTTTAAATGGAAATGTATCAGTTACCTGGCTAAATTGAACTTCTTGAAATGACGCAGGCGAATAATCAAATATCGTAATCTTACTTTCTGTTGCTTCTATTCTTTCAGGAATAACAGTAGGGTTTACATGAAAAATAGTTCTGGTACGTTTGGTGTCAAAAACACTAAGCGGGTTTAAATATTTTAGGTATTTGTTGCTATTCATGTTCTTGTAATTTAAAAAAATTATTCTACAATGCGCAGTTTAGCGTAGTTGAGCATAATTTTTTTCTCACCATTTTTTTCAAAATTGATAGTTGCAATAGGGTTGTGCGCAGAGCCTTCTACAGCACCCACGGTTCCAAATCCAAATTTTTGATGTTCTACTTTAGCGCCTACTTGTAAATTGCTGGTATCGCTTGGTACAAAGTTTGCACTTGGTACATGTGCAGCCACTTTTGATGGTGGTGGCGGTGGCATATAAGCTGGCCTGTCTGTAGGTTTGCGTTTAGGTGCTGCGCCAAAACTATTTTGCATGCGGTCAAAACCAGATCCATAATCGGCACCGGCATTGTTTCTGGCACCTCCGCCAGCGTAACTTTTATCTACATATTGCTCTGGCATTTCGGCAATAAAACGGCTTGGTTCATTTTGAACGAGCTGTCCAAAACGGTAACGGGCATTGGCATGTGTTAACCAAAGTCTTTGTTTTGCTCTTGTTACGGCAACATAAAATAATCGGCGTTCTTCTTCCAGTTCTTCTCTGGTATTAATAGACATGCTACTTGGAAACAATGTTTCTTCTACACCCCCTACAAATACGCATTCAAATTCGAGACCCTTAGAAGCGTGAATGGTCATGAGTTTTACAACGTCTGCATTTTCTTTATCATCATCCGCATCTGTAAGTAGTGTAATTTGTTGAAGGTAACTGCCCAGTGTTTTATCGCCCAGTTCACCATCATCATTACTAGGCGATTCGATCCACTCTTTAATAGAGTTGAGTAATTCCTGAATGTTTTCGTAACGAGCTAGGCCCTCAGTGGTTTTATCGTTAAAAAGTTCTTTTACTAAATTGGTGTGCTTACCCACTTGTACGGCCACATCGTATGCATTGTTTTGCTGCAGCATACTTTGAAAATACCGGATCATGGTTACAAAGTTTTGCAGCGCTTCAAGTGTTCCTGCTTTAAAACCAAATTCACCCGCTCTGCTAATAACTTCAAAGAGTGTAATATTATGTTCGTTAGCAGCAATGGCACATTTTTCCATGGTTGTTTTACCAATACCCCTTACTGGATAATTGATAATTCTTTTAAGTGCCTCCTCATCTTTCATATTTACGACCACGCGTAAATAGGCAATAAAATCTTTGACCTCTTTGCGTTGATAGAAACTTACGCCACCATAAATGCGGTAAGGAATACCCATTCTTCTAAGGCTTTCCTCAAACGACCGGCTCTGCGCGTTGGTACGGTATAAGATGGCAAAATCTTTGTTGTTAAAATGATTGCGTAATCTTTGTTCTTGAATGGTGTCCGACACAAAACGACCTTCATCATTATCTGTCATGGTTCGTACCAAACAAATTTTTTCGCCTTCTTTATTTTCGGTCCAAAGATTTTTTTGAATTTGCCCTTCGTTGTTTTTGATGACTTCGTTGGCAACATGAATAATGTTTTGACTACTTCTATAATTTTGTTCCAGCTTTACCACTTTAACATCGTCGTAGTCTTTTTTAAATTGTAAAATATTTTCGATGGTGGCGCCTCTAAAACTATAAATACTTTGTGCGTCATCACCTACCACACAAATATTTTCATTGACAGCGGCAAGTAGTTTTGTAATTTGATACTGCACCGGATTGGTATCTTGGTACTCATCAATAAGAATGTATTTAAACTTGTGTTGGTACTTGTGTAATACCTCCGGAAAGTCTTTTAAGAGCTCATGCATTTTGAGTAACAAATCATCAAAATCCATCGCTCCGTTTTTAAAACATCTGCTAGCGTAAGCCGCATAGACTTGAGCAATGGCGGGCCTGTTAGCGCGCATGTCTTCTTGCTGAATGTAATAATCGGTAGCATATTCGGCAGGAGATAAGAGTGCATTTTTTGCACTTGAAATTCGACTACCTACAATGTTTGCTTTGTAATGTTTGTCGTCTAGATTTAATTCGTTAACCACCGTTTTAATAACAGATCTGCTATCATCGGTATCATAAATGGTGAAATGATTGGGGTAGCCTAAGCGGTGCGCTTCGGCGCGCAGAATGCGCGCAAACACACTATGAAACGTGCCAATGTATAAATTTCTTGCGTCGGTATTACCCAGCGTGCGCTCAATTCTTTCCTTCATTTCTGCTGCCGCTTTATTGGTAAATGTGAGCGCTAAAATGTTAAAGGCATCTACACCCACCGACATCAGGTGCGCAATGCGTGTTGTTAAAACTTTTGTTTTACCACTACCCGCACCTGCCACAATCATGATGGGTCCGTTCACGTGTAATACCGCTTCTTTTTGTGGCTCATTTAATCCCGCTAAATACTGTTGCATAAGCGCAAGATAATCCCTAGATCGCATCTTCCCTTCAATCGTTGATAAGTTATAGTACGTGTTTCATGCAGTAATAATTCAGTGTTTTTCTCTATGATTTCAATATTTATTGCAGTCATATTGCATATGTTAAATTTTATATAACCAAAAACCTACCTCTATGCTAACCCAAAAAATTAAAGTGCTAATTGCTGATGATCACATCATTTTTAGACGCGGCTTAAAAATGCTTTTGGCTAGTATAGACGGAATAGAACTTGTGGGGGAGGCCGAAAACGGACTAGATTTACTTTCTGTAGCCGCCCGCTACACCCCCGATGTTTTTTTAGTTGACATTTCGATGCCGGTTATGGATGGGGTGATGGCCACCAAAGAACTATGTAAAAGGCATCCGGGTGCCAAAGTAATTGCCCTATCAGTATTTGGTCAAGAAAGCCATATCATGGAAATGTTAGACGCAGGGGCCCTAGGTTATCTCATGAAAAACGCCGATAAAGCCGATATTGAGCAGGCCATAGAATCTGTGTTTAACAACCGCTCATATTTTTGTACCGAAAGCAATAAGCAGGTGAAAGACCTGATTGACAAGTTTCAGTCGGGGAGTAAAGCGCATTTGGTGGTGTTTTCTGAGCGCGAAAAAGATATTATCACCCTCATTTGTAAGGGATACATTAGTAAAGAAATTGCTTCTACACTTTATTTGAGCCAGCGAACGGTGGAGGGACACCGCACCAGGGTGATGCAAAAAATGGGTGTTAAGAGTATGGCGGGCCTTGTTACCTATGCCTGCGAAAAAGGACTATATGGCGAATAATGTTTCAATAACCCTTAACTTTGAGATATGACATTTCCAATCATTTTTGGCATCATTGCCATCATCATCATCATTATTAGACGAAACCGTCAAAATAGGGACTAAACAAAAATACCGTCTCTATATCTATACAACATCCCCCCGGTGTGTATAAACATATTAACGGTATTCTTGGCACGAAGATGCAGTTCTCTAATTTCCCTATTAATAAACTAGGTGAAATAACGGGTTAGCTAATAGGTAATTTCCTATATTTGTAAGGTATTCAAATATAAAAAATAGGTTACATGTCCTATTAAAATATTGAAAACCAAATATTTATGAAAAAATTACTATTCTTTGCTGTTTTTTATACCTGTTCAATTTTATTAGCATACGGTCAGGGTGTAACCTACGTTGCGACAGATTCTTTGGGCGTCCCTTTAGATACAACAGCTGTTATAACTGTTAAAAATAGTCATTTTTTAAGCAAAATTGTAGCAAATTCAAAGTCACCAGTCATATTGCGTGGCCCTGCGCAATCATTTGTTCAATTCAATCATCCAGTATTAGGTATTAGGGAGCAGGTTGGCATAAAAACCCCCAATAATTTTTTTATTGCGATTTCTGGAGCTGGACGTATTTACCAACAGATAGCAGCCACGGACTCTTTACTCTATTTTAAACGAATAGACGACAACGAGAATATCAACTATAATTTAGGCGCCTTTTATTTTTCTAGTGGTGAAACCATATTTAACCATGGCGGGTATGGCTTTTGGAAAACTAACGGTACAGTTAGGGGTTTTAATTTTAAAGATGGTGAATGGGACGTTTTTCCTACCAATATTGAAGTGTATAATCCTATTTTTCCGGGTAGCAGCTGGTTTGATAACTCCAAAAATGCATTGTATATACCCTATCAACAGGTTGTTAATTCTGGTCTTAAAGGATTTCAAAGTGCAGCTGGTAAAATTGTTGACGGGGTCATGTATTTGGATTGTAAAACTTGGGACTGGCTAGAAATAGGAAAACTAAATGCCAATTATCTAAGTATTATCAAAAATGCCCGAACTAAAGTGTACAACCAGTCGGGATATTTTATTTCGGATGGAGAAGACGTCTATTGGTTTAACTTTTTAAACAATTCGGTATCTATAAATACCAATCGAACACTGGCACAAAGCATAAATAGGCTAGATAATTCAAGCATACAATATTATAAAGACGGCATTTTGTATAGCTATTTCCCAGAAACCGGGGCTTTAGATACCCTCGTTGTTGACGAATCTAAATTTGTTAAAGAGCCTGAGGCAATGTGGGGCCTACCACTTGAAATAGCTGACATGTGGCCTCTTTTACTTAGCTTATTCGTGTTTTTAGTAGCCATTGTTTACTTTTTTAAAGCTCCATCTAAAAAAGATCTGAAAAGAACGACTGAAACATTTACGGTTGGCGCTAAAAAACTGGACGTTTCCTTCAATCAAACCGAACTATCACTCATTGACCTATTTATTGAAAAATCTTTTGTAGGAGCGACTGCCACTATTTCTGAAATCAACTACGTTTTAGGTATTAAAGACAAAAACGTAGGGATGCAAAAAAAGGTTAGAAGTGATGTTATTAATGGCATTAATGACAAATTTAAATATGCCAGTAGCCAAGATATTCAGTTAATATTGAGCGTTAGAAGCGAAACCGACAAGCGCTATTTCGAATATTTTATCGCTAAAGATCAAATAAACGAGGTTCAAAAGTTAATAACAGGATAGGTTATTTCCTATTTATAGCATTAATTTTTACGCTCTAGATACTCTGACGGAGTCATGCCAGTTTCTGTCTTAAAGGCATTGTAAAAGTTGGAACGTGTAGAAAACCCAGCCTTTTTTCCTATTCCATCCATCGAAAGCTCATCTGCTTGGCCAGCATCCAATAGTTTTGCAGCGTATTGAATGCGTAGTTGTGTCCGCAGCGTTGTAAACTTAACGTTCATTAAGGTATTTAAGCAATAAGACACATGGTGAACTGGCACTTTTAATGAGGCAGCTAACTCATTAATGGTAAAGTCTGGGTTTAGGTATGGTTCATCCTTTACTAAGTAAGCGTTTATTTTATCTACCAGCTCAAAAAACGGATCATCCTCTGATACAGCAATTTCGGTTATTTCCTTAATTGGCTGGTTTGTTGTAGTGGGTTCTACTGCATAAATAGGCATCCCGTATAATATACGTGGAAACAATAATAGCATAAACGACATACAAAAATAGGCAATGCCACTAAAAAAGTTTTGAAATGGGTGTGCAATTACGAATGGGAAAATAACAAAGCATAACTTATTGATAATCATTTGTAACCGTTGGATTGTTACAAATTATGACTCTATTTTGTCAAAAAAATTAAACAAGGATGTCCATTCTTGAGGATATTTACATTTTATGTAATACCATCCACCAAGCGTATTTCTTTTTATGAGTTTTTCCCCTTACCTGTACTTCTCATTTGTATTCATTACCATTTTTTCAATACTAGAAGTTACCAAAAATTTTAAGCATTCTGTATTGCTTAAAGTTCAATTTATTGGACTACTAACGTTCGCTAGTATTGTAAATCTCTTATTATTTATAGGGCATTTATCGGAATTAGAATTATCAATTGTTAGGCTACTCATTGATATCATGCCCATGTTTGTGCTAAACATTGCACTGATTTTATATGCCTATAAAATTCCAACCTGGGTTTTTATTGGAGAAGGTCTAACTGCTGTTGTAGGAATAGTACTAGTATCTATTTACGCTACACCCAACACTACTTATTTCTTACATACCGATGCTTTTCAGTTTTACGCGGTTGCATCCACCACAAATTTGTATTTAAAAATATTTCGAATTATACTACTAGCCGCTTATTTTATATTTTTTTGCGGGTTTATTGTTAAGACTAGTTTTTTTGAAAAACAAAAAAATCAATTTTATACGCCACTGCGTTTTTGGACCACACTCATGATACTGGGTTTCCTACTGTATATTTTTGAAAATACACTCCCTATTCATGAGTTCACAAAAGGGGTATATTCGACACATATCCTTCCTGTAGTTTTAGTTTTAGGCATCCTTTACAGGCCTCATAGTATCAATGCGCCTTGGTATCATTATGATTTGAGTGATGTCAACAAGGTTGAAATCTCAAAAGACAGTTTTGAAGTGGCGTTTTATACGTCTCACTTTTATTTAAAAGAAAAAGCTAGTATCGAAAATTTGTCAGTTGATTTAGACTCAAACAAAATCATTGTCACCGCTTTTATTAAAAAGAATACAGGCCTTGGTTTTGCCGATTTAATTAATAAAAGCAGGGTTGATTATTTAGTAGAACTATTGAGAGATCGAAAGCACGAAGAATATACCATTGAGGCATTAGCAAAAATGTCAGGTTTTGGCTCTAGACAAACCATGTACAAAGCATTTGCTAAATTTAAAAAACAGTCTCCCACCGAATTTATAGATTCTCTAGATCACTAATTGTTGCGGATAATACATGAATGTTACATGTAATTATAGCTTTGCGACATAGAAAATAATTTAATCTATCATTAAAAAAATATTTTAGCCTCACTTCTTTTGTTTTGCTGTATAGCATCATTTAAAAGTTTCGTGTATGCTAAAACTTTTACTCTTTTCTTTTATCTCCTTTTTCTACATTAATGCTTTTGCCCAAATTGTAATTCCTCCAGCAAGCCCCTTAATTTTAAATACAAGTGGCGGTACAGGAACCGTGTCTAGCTCTTACATTATTGATTGGAGTGTTGGGGAAGCTACTCTTATTGATACTTATTTTGCTAGAAATGGGTCCCCAAGTAATCGGGTAGGCACTTTTTGGAACGTTACAAGCGGTGTATTACAACCATTTGATAAATTATATAAGCCAAGTAGGCCCACATGGCTTGCTGAAGAAGTGATTATTTACCCTATCCCAGCAGTTGGTGTCATTACCATCAATATTCAATCTTTTGCAGTTGGTAAACTAATGTTTCAACTAGTTACGCAAGAAGGTAAAATTTTAGGTACCACAAGTATTGATAAAAATGGGTTTCAACTTATTGAAAAAACGGACTTAACCAGATTAAGCGCCGGCGTCTATTATATTAAGTTGGTACTTGAAAATACAAACGGAGAAAAAATAAAATCAGGCGCATTTAAAATCATAAAAGAAAGACAATGATAAAAAAGTATATTTTAATGCTAGGTATGTTGGTTTTGGTTGCTTCGGCGATAGCACAAATACCGCAACAATTAAATTACCAAGGAATTGCCCGAAATGCAAGTGGGGAGCCTATATCAACGCATTCTATAACAGTACGTTTATCCATTGTTGATAGTGCTGCTAATGGTCTATTAACTTATCAAGAAACAAAAACAGTTGCAACCAACTATGTTGGTTTGTTTACGATTGTAATTGGGGCTCCAGGTGGTGTTAATGTTATTGGAACCATTGCTTCCATTAACTGGGCTTCAGGAAAAAAGTATATAAAATTAGAAATTGATCCAAACGGTGCAAGCAATTTTACACTTGTAGGCATGAATCAATTACAAAGTGTTCCCTTTGCCTTATCTGCAGAGCCTGTAGGACTTGCCGCTGGTGATTTAACCGGAAACTATCCTGCACCTTCTATTGCAAATGGTGCAGTTACACTCGCAAAAATGAATCCTTTGGTTGTTACAACAATTAATGGAAAGCTAAGTATTAGTGATACTTCTGCAATGCTTCTGCCTTATGTTAAGGAGTCAACAATAACCAATTTATTATCAAATACCGTAAGTCAATCTGATCTTGATCTAAAAGAAAATACAGCTAATAAATCTGCTACTATTACACTGGGTACGAGCGATATTTTATTTCCTACGCAAAACGCGGTTAAAACATATGTAGATGCTGCTGCTGCTAAAATAAATTTAGCACTAAACAATGTAGACAATACAGCCGATTTAAATAAACCCATTAGCACACAAACACAAGCCGCTTTGGATGTAAAAGAAAACACAGCCAATAAATCTGCTACCACAACACTAGGTACTAGCGATGTTTTATTTCCTACGCAAAACGCAGTTAAAACTTATGTAGATGCTGCAGTTGCTTCAGCCGCTGTATCGGACGGATCAATTACGGATGTCAAAATTGTAAGTGTAAGTGCCACTAAATTAACGGGTGTTGTTCCTGTAGCAAATGGTGGCACTGGTGCTAGTACAGTTGCTGCTGCTAAAATAAATTTAGCACTAAACAATGTAGACAATACAGCCGATTTAAATAAACCAATTAGCATACAAACACAAGCCGCTTTGGATGTAAAAGAAAACACAGCCAATAAATCTGCTACCACAACACTAGGTACTAGCGATGTTTTATTTCCTACGCAAAACGCGGTTAAAACTTATGTAGATGCTGCAGTTGCTTCAGCCGCTGTATCGGACGGATCAATTACGGATGTCAAAATTGTAAGTGTAAGTACCACTAAATTAACTGGTGTTGTTCCAGTAGCAAATGGTGGAACTGGTGCTAGTACTATTGCTGCTGCTAAAACCAATTTAGCTATTAACAATGTAGACAATACAACAGATTTAAATAAACCAATAAGCACAGTAACGCAGGCTGCTTTGGATCTAAAAGAAAACAGTACCAATAAATCTGCTACTACTACACTGGGCACGAGCGATATTTTATTCCCTACCCAAAACGCCGTTAAAACCTATGTAGATGCAGCTATTGCAACAACAGCTCTAGCAGACGGTTCTATTACAGATGCAAAAATATTAAGTGTAAGTGCGAGTAAAATAACAGGTGTGGTTCCTGTAGCAAATGGTGGAACTGGTGCAAGTACTATTGCTGCTGCTAAAATAAATTTAGCACTTAATAATGTTGACAATACCACTGATTTAAATAAACCAATTAGCACACTTACTCAGGCTGCACTTGATTTAAAAGAAAACAGTACCAATAAATCGGCTACCACCACACTTGGTACAAGCGATGTTTTATTTCCTACCCAAAACGCAGTTAAAACATATGTAGATGCCGCTATTGCTACAACAGCGGTAGCAGACGGATCAATTACTGACTCAAAAATTGTTACTGTAAATGCTAGTAAATTAACAGGTGTGGTTCCTGTAGCAAATGGTGGAACTGGTGCAAGTACTATTGCTGCTGCTAAAACCAATTTAGCGCTTAATAATGTAGACAATACAACAGATTTAAATAAACCCATTAGCACATTAACACAAGCCGCTTTGGATCTAAAAGAAAATTCAGCTAATAAATCGGTTACCACCACACTAGGAACAAGTGACGTTTTGTTTCCTACACAAAATGCGGTTAAAACATATGTAGATGCAGCAGTAGCAGGTGTTACAATAGCAGATGGATCTATTACAGATGCAAAAATTGCAGGTATGGCGGCATCAAAATTAACGGGTGTAGTTGCCGTTGCAAATGGTGGTACCGGATCTGGAACGCTCTCTAGTGGATATGTAAAAGCTGGCGCATCTCTGTTTACAACAACTGCAACCATTCCAATTAATGATGTTGCCGGAGCAATTAAAAAAGTGAATGGAGTTGCTCCAGATGCTAATGGTGACCTAGTGCTCACCTTAAGTTTAACGTATACGGGTGTTTATAATGGAGGTGATTTTTCTGCAACGGTGCCAACGCCTGCAAACAGTAATATCTATATTGTTTCTTCAGATCCTACAACATCAAATAACGGTAGAACATTTATTTATGATGGTTCTGTGTGGAGAGAAATTACAGCCAACCAAGCATCCACCGATGCGCGTTATTTAAGATTAGATGGCGGGACAGTTGTAGGCAATGTAACCATTGCTGCCACAAAAAAAATAACACTCACCGATCAACCAGCAACAGGAACAGATGCTGCCAATAAAACCTATGTAGATGCTGCAGTAGCTGGAGCAACCATTGCAGATGCTTCTATCACCGATGCTAAAATTGTAAGTGTAAGTGCATCAAAAATTACAGGTGTATTACCTGTAGCAAATGGCGGTACAGGTGGAAGTACCGTAGCTGCTGCTAAAACAAGTTTAGCCCTTAACAATGTTGACAACACTACCGATTTAAATAAACCAATTAGTACACTAACGCAGGCTGCACTTAATAACAAAGAAAATACAGCCAACAAATCTGCAACTACAACACTTGGTAACAGCGATATTTTATTTCCAACGCAAAAAGCAGTTAAAACATATGTAGACGCAGCAATTGCAACCACTGCTATTGCAGATGGTTCTATTACTGACGCAAAAATTGTAAGTGTAAGCGCTTCAAAAATAACAGGCGTTGTTCCAGTAGCAAATGGAGGTACGGGAGCTAGTACAGTATCCGCTGCTAAAACTAATTTAGCACTAAACAACGTAGACAATACCACCGATTTAAATAAACCCATTAGCACATTAACACAAGCGGCATTGGATGTAAAAGAAAATACGGCTAATAAATCTGCTATAACAACGCTTGGTACTAGTGATGTTTTATTTCCAACGCAAAAAGCAGTTAAAACATATGTAGATGCAGCGATTGCAACTACTGCTATTGCAGATGGTTCTATTACTGACGCAAAAATTGTAAGTGTAAGTGCGGGTAAAATAACAGGCGTTGTTCCAGTAGCAAATGGAGGTACGGGAGCTAGTACAGTAGCAGCCGCAAAAACTAATTTAGCACTAAACAATGTAGACAATACCACCGATTTAAATAAACCTATTAGCACGCTTACCGGGGCGGCGCTTAATGCAAAAGAAAATTCAGCAAACAAGTCTGCTACTACAACACTTGGCACTAGTGATGTTTTGTTTCCTACCCAAAACGCGGTTAAAACATATGTAGACGCAGCTATTGCTACTACTGCTATTGCAGATGGCTCTATCACGAATGCAAAAATTGCAAGCTTAGCAGCTAGTAAATTAACGGGCATTGTTGCCGTTGCAAATGGCGGAACAGGCGTTGGAACTATTACAGGTATTGTAAAAGGAAATGGAACTAGTGCTGTTACTGCTGCCGTTAATGGTACCGATTATTCTTTGGTAAGAGAAGTGTCTGATGAGTTTACTGCTACTGCTTCGCAAACAGTGTTTACATTAACGCAAACAAAATCAGTAAATAGTAAAGTTAAAATGTTTATTAATGGCGTAAGAATTAGCAATAGCGCTTATACCTTGGTTGGCACTACACTTACTTATGTGCCAGCAAGTAATGCTAGTTATAGTTTAACACTAAGTGATAGAATTCAGTTTGATTATTATTATTAATAGATAATTTATGCGTGCACTTATTTATATTCTAGTTGTATTTTTTTCGATTAATACTGTTAATGCGCAATTAACTATCAATGGAAAAATTAGTAACGTTGCATCTACACATGTAAACACCAATGGAAAAGTAGGAACTGGTGAAGGACTTGAAAGGACTGGTAAAAAAACCAGAACATTTGTATGTGGAGATGATATTACAATCAATCACGTAACAAAAGACGGCGTTGCGCCCGTTGCAAAAACGGTTACGTATAAAACTGTATTAACAACAATTAGTGGCGCTAGTAAATGTTGGATTACTTCTAATTTAGGTGCTACAAACGAAGCAAGTAGTGCAACAGATGCAACAGAAGATGCAAGTGGTTGGTACTGGCAGTTTAATCATAAAAATGGCACAAAGCATACCGCTACCGTACGAACGCCAAATCATTGGACAAAAACTGTTACTACACCAGTCCAAGATTGGCAACCTGCTAATGACCCTTGTACCATTGAGTTAGGACCCGGTTGGCGTATACCTAATTTAACAGAGTGGAATGCAGTTAGAAATACGAATGGCTATGCTGGAAATTTTACTTCGGTGTTAAAAATACATGCTGCCGGTTATTTGGCTTATCAAGGAGGCACGCTAACGGATAGAGGTTCTGGGCATCATTATTGGTCAAGTGATTACTCTGATGCAACATTTGCTAGAGCATACGTCGTTTTTCCGCCAAGCACATACACCGTTTCAAACAACAATCAGTTAGCAGGATTTAGCGTGCGCTGTATAAGAGATTAAAAAATTACTTTTTTGCTATCTTAAATGTTTTGGTAGCCGTATTGGTAGCTGTAGATGCCGACTTTAGAGTGATTGTAGCTGTACAAACAACGTTGGTTGCTAAATTAGAGATCATACCGTTAATAGGAACCATTGTACTTGCAGCTAGGGTAGAACTTGATACGACTGAGCCATCAGAATCTTTTTTAACAACAATATCTGTAATTACACCAGCGGTTGGCATTTTTGAGGTAACTGTAATTTTAACTTCTTGCGTAGTACCTAGTGCTGCATAAATATTTGAACCCGGATCAATATCATAGGTGAAAACAATATTTTCTTCGGTAGGAGTTGGAGGTGTAGGAGGAGTTGGTGTAACACCGCCGCCGCCAGAACCGCCACTGCCTTTACCACAAGCTGCACTCACTAAAATAACAAAAAGAGAAAACACAATAAGTCGAAAAGAAAGTTGCTTTAACACGAGCCTATAATTTTAATTGGTGTCCTTAAATATTATCCAAATATCATTAAAATTTACCGACTTTGTATTTTTTACACGTTGTTTTTATACCTTATTTATAGTGAGTCAGTTATGCATTAGGAAAGCCCTTTGATGGTATAAGGTGCCCGGTGCGGACGGTTTAATAATCCGTTGGCCTCGTCATCATTGATAAACCTTTCATCGGTGGCATCCCAGTATAGTTTCCGCTTCGTTTTCATGGCAATAGAATGCACAATACAGGTAGAGCAGGATCTATGTCCAACTTCCACGGGAGCAATAGGTTGCTTTCTTGATTTTACACAGTCTAGCCAGTTGCCATGGTGTTCGTCGCTTCTGTATAGATTAACCTCGTTTTCGCCAATGACAGAAGTAATAATACTATCATTACTAGCTGTTAATGCTTTTTGTCCCGAGGCTACCACAGGGTCACTAGCACTTGCTTTATAAGCGCCTCTGGTTACAAAAATCCATCCTTCGGTACCGATGTATTTGATGCCATTAGGTAGCTCGGTGCTAATGGTCATTTTTACCCCATTTTCATATAAGCCATAGGTTGTAAAATCACCCATCACATCCCATAAGCCGGATGTTGGATACACGGCATTACCCCAAATTTCTTTAGGTCCAGTGTACTCTGTGTTCATGGCCCAGTGCGCGCAATCGATGTGGTGTGCACCCCAATTGGTAATCATACCAGCGCAATAATTTTCACCACGCATCCATCCGGGTCTACTATAATCGTGTTGTGGATGCACTCTTTTTTCGGTGTAATACACATATGGCGTAGGTCCAATCCAAGCGTTGTAATTTAATGTACTAGGAATTGGCATTTCAGGCTCCACCTCACCACTTGGATCTTTTGGAAGTCCAATAAGTACTTCTTTTAATTTTCCAATGCGTCCGTTTCTTACCAGTTCTGCAGCATATCTAAATTGAGAACTAGATCTTTGTTGACTACCAATTTGTAAAATGCAACCTTGTTTATGAACAGCGTTACTAAGTGCACGACCTTCATGAATGGTAAGCGCAGTAGGCTTTTGAAGGTATATGTCTTTGCGCGCTTCGGCCGCTAAAACACCAAGGTATGCATGCGAATGATCAGGTGTACTAATGAGCACGGCATCAATATCTTTATTGTTTAATAACTCCTGCGCATCTCCATACATCTTTACACCATCATAGGGTTTGCCATATTTTTTAGTGTAGTAATCGTTTACATATTGTTTCCCTTCTTTCAATCTTTTACTATCTACATCACATACTGCCATGATATTTGCATGGTTGTATTTAAGGGTTTCAAACATATCGTGTTCTCTAGAAATTCGACCAAGGCCAATGGCGCCAATATTAATTCTATTACTAGGGGCATTCGGTCCAAAAACGGCAGCCGGTACAATGGTTGGAAAGCCAACAGTAGCAAGGGTTGCACCGATGGCACCTTTCACAGAAGTTTTCATGAAATCTCTTCTGTTCGGTTTTTTATTTTCAAGCATGGCAAATATTTTTTTTAAGGTAATAATTTATTTGATAGGTATTCTGTTTTATTTAAAAATTATTTCATTGAATTCAATTACTTTTAAGGATAAGACACCGCTTTTATGAAACGCCGTTTAATTGTAATTTTTACCCTACTTATTTGTTCTACCGCTTATGTTTTAGCACAAAAAAGCGGTGCAAAAAATAACCGCCCCAATGTTATTTATATCTATTTAGATGACATGGGTTATGGTGAGTTAGGTTCTTACGGACAACAAAAAATAAAAACGCCCAACCTCGATAAAATGGCTAGTGAGGGTATGCGTTTTACAAGGCATTATTCATCGGCACCGGTTTGTGCACCAGCACGCGCCTGTTTGATGACGGGTAAGCATACCGGACATTCTTACATCAGGGGTAATTATGAATTAGGTGGTTTTGAAGACAGCACCGAGGGTGGACAAATGCCATTGCCAGAAAACACGCCTACCATCGCCAAACTCATGCAGGGAGCGGGTTACACTACTGGGGCCATTGGTAAATGGGGACTTGGAATGCACGATAATACGGGTAATCCTAATGAGCAGGGCTTCGATTATTTTTATGGCTACTACTGTCAAAAGCAGGCACATAATTTTTATCCAACGCATTTATGGGAAAATGGTAAGTGGGATAGTTTGCGCAATCCATACATATATGTGCATCAAAAATTACCAGAGGGCACTACCGCCGATTCTGCGTTTGATAAATTTATTGGAACCGATTATGCCATTACTAAAATGGCCCAAAAAACAAAAGCTTTTATTAGTAAAAATAAAGACAAACCATTTTTCTTATACCTGCCTTACACGGGCCCGCACGTTTCTTTACAAGCGCCCAAAGAAGAAGTGGCAAAGTACCTAGGGCAGTTTCCGGAAGTACCTTACTTAGGCTATAAAGGTGGTTACGCACCTAATAAAAATCCGCTGGCTACATACGCTGCTATGATTACTTACATTGATACGCAGGTAGGTGAAATATTTGCATTATTAAAAGAGTTAAAATTAGATCAAAATACACTGGTACTATTTTCGAGTGATAATGGTGCGACATTTGATGTGGGTGGGGTACAAACCGGATTTTTTAATAGTGTTGCAGGATTTAGGGGAAGAAAAATGGATTTGTATGAAGGTGGTATTCGTGTTCCATTTATCGCACACTGGCCTTCAAAAATTAAAGCAGGAACGGTTTCTGATGTACCATCGGTGCAGTATGATATGATGGCAACGCTTGCGCAATTAACAAATCAAAAAACGCCAACAACAGATGGTATATCATTACTACCTACTTTATTAGGAAGCCCTCAAACCCAGGCCAAACGTGGCTTTATGTATTTCGAATATCCCGAAAAAACCGGACAGGTTGTTGTTATGATAGGTGATTGGAAGGGCGTAAAATCTGATATCAAAAAAAATAAACAAGCCCCTTGGGAAATTTATAATTTAAAAACGGATCCTTACGAAACCACCAATGTTGCTGCACATTATCCAGCACTTGCGGCGCAAATGGAAAAGATTTTAAAAGATAATCACAGGCATCCGCACGTTTCTGATTGGGAATTTATTGATGGAAAATTACCTGCCAAAAAATAATTGAAACTTGAAACTGAAATTTATACATAAAATTATTTGTAGTTTTTTGTACTGTACAATTTGTGTTGCGGAGTTGCGGGTAGACGCGCAAACGAACGGGCTAGTAACCCCGCAAACGCAAGCCGAATCAAGCATTGCCGCATCAAGCATTGGCACCAGACCCAATATTATTCATATCATTATTGATGATATTGGCTACGACGATTTTTCGAGTTACGGATCTTTGTATTATAAAACACCGCATATAGATGCACTTGCAAAAGAAGGTACCATTTTAACTAATTTTTACGCACCACACGGCACTTGCACACCTACGCGCGCAGCCATTATGACTGGAAGATATAGTCCGCGTGTAAATGACAAAACCGGATTAGGTGTTTTATTTCCAACCAATACCAATGGACTTGATAGTAGTAAAGAAATTACGTTTACTAGGCAACTTCAAAAAGTTGGATACGCTACGGCGCTTGTAGGTAAATGGCATCTAGGTCATCTACCAAAATTTTTACCACTCGCACACGGTTTTGATAGCTATGTAGGTATTCCGTATCCTAATGACCATGGCCCTGAAAGGCTTGGTAATACTGGCTCTAGAGGCTATCCACCCATACCGCTCATGCGCGGTAGTGTAAAAGAAAAAGATTTAAACAACATTGAACTCGCAGAAGTTCCTGCGCAGTTTATTAGAGAAGCTTGTTCATTTATCAAAGAAAAAGCGGCGAGCAAACAACCCTTTTATTTACAGTATTCGAATATTGAAACCCATACACCTTATTTTATTCCTAAAGGTTTTGAAGGACGTTCTAATTATGGCGCTTTTGGTGACGCAGTTGCCTATATCGATTATACCGTGGGTGTTTTAATGGGTTATTTAAAACAAGTGGGTCTCGAAAAAAATACACTGATTGTTATTCATTCTGATAACGGACCCTTAGTAGAAAAATATCCAGAGCTAGAAGACAGCTATGGAAAATTTGGACTGGTAGACACCAGTTTGCAACACAAATTGCGCGATGGAAAATACCAACAGCGTTTTGAAGGTGGTATACGGTCGGCGTGTTTTGTAAAATGGCCTGGCATGATTAACGCAGGTGCTGTTAATCAGAACATATACAGTGGTGTTGATTTGTTTACAAGCTTTTTACAAGTAGCTGGCGCCCAAATGCCCGCTGGCAGAGTGATTGACGGGAAGCCCATGATTGAAAGCATAATCACCAATAAACCTGTGCGCAACACTTTTTATGCATTTGCGCCGCAAAAAGAACTGCAAGGCCTGCGTTATAACAATTGGAAATTAGTGCTTGATAAACGTGCGGGGAAAACCAACTTATTGCTTTTTGATTTGGCTACCGATGCTAAAGAAAATAATAATATTGCAGCCGCTAATCAGGCCATTGTAGATGCTTTATATGCATTAGCTTTACAAGCACAAAAAGCAGTGGAAGAAAACAAGCCGCTATCAGAAACAAATTCATTTAATTTTTAGTCTTGAAAAAGCAAGTTCAATTATATTTTATTTTTTGCTGCGGTCTTTTTTGGACTTGCACATCTGGTGATACGACTGCAAAAGCAGTTCAAGATTCTATTCAGGCAAAAAAAGATTCGGTACTACACTGTACCAGTAATATCCCAAATCGTTTTGGTGTTGGTCCTACAACTGACACACTTTCTATTGTAAAAGGCGTGGCAGATAAAGCAGGCATGGTACTCATTAGCGGTGGTGAATTTATCATGGGCTGCTCAGACAAAACCGGTCGTGCCGACGAATATCCGCAGCACGCAGTTACTGTTTCTAGTTATTGGATGGATACCACAGAAGTAACCAATGCGCAGTTTGCAAAATTTGTTGCAGCAACGGGTTATGTTACTACCGCCGAAAAAGCTCCAGACTGGAATGAGATAAAAAAACAACTACCTGAGGGTACACCAAAGCCCGCCCCTGAATTACTGGTGGCTTCATCACTTGTATTTGTAATGTCATCTACGCCGGTAGACATGAATAACCCAGCATCTTGGTGGGCATGGACTAAAGGGGCCAATTGGAAACATCCGCGCGGACCTGGATCTAGCATTAAAGGAAAGGATAACGAGCCCGTAACACAAGTGTCTTATGATGATGCAAATGCCTATGCCCGCTGGGCTGGCAAGCGTTTACCTACAGAGGCTGAGTGGGAATATGCTGCTAGAGGAGGACTTAAAAATCAAACCTTTCCTTGGGGTAATGAACCCCTCGAAAAAGGTGCTACCAAAGCAAATACTTGGCAAGGAAAATTTCCAAATACCAACACAGGTGCAGACGGGTATATGCGTATTGCGCCTGCCGCTAAATATGCGCCCAATGCATACGGCTTATATGATATGAGTGGTAATGTTTGGGAATGGTGTTCCGATTGGTATGACGCCAATTACTATACATCCGTAGCGCAAAAAAAATTAGTAAACCCTACAGGCAGCAATAAAAGTTTTGATCCTGACGAGCCTACCATTCCTAAAAAAGTAGTGCGTGGTGGATCCTTTTTATGTCACGATTCTTACTGTGCAAGTTACCGTGTTTCTGCGCGTATGAAAACGGCTACCGACACTGGACTTGAACACACAGGATTTAGATGTGTAACTGACGCGTCATCTAAAAAATAATAATAGCATCTTCACCAGTTAGTGTATTATTTTATCAATAACACAAACCTAGATCGGTTCTATTTTTTTCTACTCTTTTTATTGGTTATATTGAATCAAAATTGCGTATGAAAAAATGGATCGCTTGTTGCTTATTAATAAGCATGCTGCAGTTACAACTTACTGCACAAACCTACCAGCCCAATTGGGAATCCCTTGATTCTAGGCCTGTTCCATCATGGTTTATGAATGAAAAGTTTGGCATTTTTATTCATTGGGGTGCGTATAGTGTGCCATCGTGGGGACCACAGCACAGTTACTCAGAGTGGTACCAAAATGGTTTGCAAGCCGACAAAGACAATGTGCGCAAAAAATTTCACAAACTACATTATGGTGATATGTCTTATTATGGCTTTGGTCCTATGTTTAAGGCAGATCGTTTTGATCCGGATGCCTGGGCTAAAGTGTTTGAGCAGTCAGGCGCAAAATATATTGTACTCACGAGTAAGCACCATGATGGCTTTGCCATGTGGCCAAGTAAAGAAGCAGATAAAACCTGGGGCTTTCCTTGGAACAGCTTAACCAGTGGTCCTAAAAGAGATTTGTTAGGTGATTTATTTAAAGCCGTAAGAAAAACCAGCGTGCGCGCGGGTATGTATTATTCACTTTACGAATGGTACAATCCACTTTATAAATCGGACATCAATAAATATGTAAGTGACCATATGTGGCCACAAATGAAAGACCTGATTAATACGTATCAGCCTGATGTTTTTTGGACAGATGGTGATTGGGATGTGTCGGATGCAAAATGGAAATCGCCGGAGTTTTTAGCATGGCTGTATAACGAAAGTCCAGTAAAAGAAAAGATTGTTACCTATGATAGATGGGGCAGTGGTATTCGTTTTCATCATGGTGGTGTGTATACGCCAGAGTACCAACCTGATTTAGATTTTGAAGATCATCCATGGGAAGAAAGTAGAGGCATGGGCTACTCTTATGGATACAATAAAGAAGAAGATATTTGGGATTATAATAGTGCACAATCTTTGGTGTTAGCACTGGTAGATAAAGTAAGTAGAGGCGGTAATTTTTTATTAGATATTGGACCAGATGATCACGGAAAAATTCCGCCAATTATGCAGGAGCGTTTATTGCAAATTGGCGCATGGTTAACTGAAAATGGCGAAGCGATTTACAATACCAGACGCTGGATACGCACTTCGCAAGCATCTGCAAATGATAGCAAAGAAAAAGAATTGTATTTTACGTATAACCCTACCAGCAATGCATTATACGCTATTGCACCCACTTTTAATAATAATGGCCAATACATTATTAAAGACCTTGACTTACCAGCGGGCACCAACATTTCTTTTGTTGCTACCAAAGAAAAATGCGCATGGAAAAAACAAGGAAATGATATTGTAGTTACCATGCCGGCGTACAAACCTGCTATGATTAAAGCGCCTTATGCCTATGCGCTTAAAATAGAAAACTTTGGCGCATTTGCTGCAAAACCAAAAATAGAAATCACGTATGCAAACTCAGCGCAAACACCAACCGTTTCGGTTACTGCACCTGCAGGCGCAGTCGTGCATTATACAACGGATGGAACAAATCCAACGGCATCGTCACCAACGTATACAGCTGCATTTACATTACCCAAAACAAGCGTTGTAAAAGCGCAAATTTTTGACAATAAAAAATTACCCGGTAAAGTAGCGAAAGTAACTGCAAAAGCATACACCTGGATGCCTGCAGTTAAAACAAGTGGCGCTTTGCAACCAGGCATTGCTTACAAATATTTTGAAACAAAAGGCAAACAAAATTTAGCGGCACTACCTAGCTTAACACCAGCATTAACAGGGGTTACACAAGATATCAGTGTAGCTGTAAAAAAGCGTGAGTCAGAATTTAGTTTACTTTTTGATGGCTATGTAAAAATAGAAAAAGATGGCATCTATCATTTTACAACCCGCTCTGATGACGGTAGTATTTTATACATCGATGACGTTGAGGTAGTGAACAATGATGGAGATCATGGATCTGTGAAAGCAGCCGGAAAAGCAGCGTTAAAAAAAGGGTACCACAAAATTAGAGTAGCGTATTACGATGGCAGCGGTGGTAACGAATTAACGGCTACTATGCAATTAGAAAACACACCAAAAAATACATTAAACAGTAAACTCATTTGGACAAAAAAATAAAACATGAAAAAAATAATATTCATTGCCGCTACTTTATTTTTTGCAACAGCAATTAATAGTAATGCGCAGGAGCACACAGCAAGTTTAAAGTACACCGTTCCTACCGATGCTAAAGTGCGCGAAAAATTAGCGGACTGGAAAAAAATAAAGTTTGGATTACTCATGCACTGGGGTACATACAGCCAATGGGGCGTGGTAGAAAGTTGGAGCATTTGTCCAGAGGATGAAGGCTGGACGCAGCGCAGGGGGCCCTATTCAGCGGATTGGTACACTTATTTAAAAGCCTACGAAAATTTGCAAACCACTTTTAATCCGGTAAAATTTAATCCAGAACGATGGGCTGCTGCAGCTAAAGATGCGGGCATGAAATATGTTGTGTTTACCACCAAACACCATGATGGATTTTGCATGTTTGATTCTAAAGAAACCGATTATAAAATTACGGGTTCAAAATCGCCATTTGCAAACAATCCAAAAGCAAATGTGGCGAAAGAAGTTTTTAGTGCCTTCAGAAATCAAGGCTTTATGACGGGTGCTTATTTTTCTAAACCCGATTGGAATACCAAAGATTATTGGTGGCGTTATTTTCCACCAAAAGATAGAAACGTTTCTTACGATCCAAAAAAATATCCGCAGCGTTGGGAAGATTTTAAAACATTTACCTACAATCAAATTCAGGAGCTCATGACAGGTTATGGTTCTATGGATATTTTATGGCTTGATGGCGGATGGGTAAGACCTAAAAGTAGTATCGATACCACTGTAGAATGGCAAAGAACCATTACGCACAACCAGGACATTGACATGCCAAAAATTGCAGCGATGGCGAGAACACACCAGCCAGGCCTACTTGTGGTGGACAGAACCGTACATGGGGAGTATGAAAATTACGTTACACCGGAGCAACAAGTACCTGCTACTTATTTACCGTATCCTTGGGAAAGCTGTATTACCCTTGGTAATTCATGGTCATATGTACCCGGCGATCAGTACAAGTCGTCCCGAAAAGTAATTCATATGCTTACCGACATCATTTCTAAAAATGGTAACCTCTTATTAAACGTAGGTCCTGGGCCAGACGGTGAGTGGGATTCGTTAGCGTATAACCGTTTAGAAGCGATTGGAAAATGGATGAAAATCAATGGTGAAGCGGTTTACGAGTCAGAGGCAGATCCTAATTTACCACGTCAGGGCAAGTGGGCATTTACCAAAAAAGGGACCAGTATTTATGCGATTTACCAAGTAGCAGAAAATGAAATGATTGAAAATTCACTTTCCGTTACCCTACCAGCTGGAATTCAAGTGAAAGCAGTTTCGGTAATTGGGGGTACACAAAAGGTGAAATTTACCCAAACAGGGGGTCAAGTTGTTTTGTTTACCACCGATAAATCAATTGTTAAACAAACCGAAGCCCTTGTTTTTAAGATAGTTACAAGCTAAAACAGCAGTTTTTACTATGTATAATTTACACTAAGTCGATTTTAACACCAAAATGTAAAGAATATGTTAATAGAGTGCTATAAATTGATAATTTCACCGAATATTTTAATCTAAATATGACTCAACTTTAATATGCTAAAATTTAGCTCTGGTCGATTGTAATGATGGGCTAGTCAAAGATTTTTATTTAACCAAAATTCTAAACAATGAGGACAAAAATTCGTTTACTGACACTCCTTGTATTGATGTTTGCGGGCACTACATTATTTGCCCAAGACAAAGCAATATCGGGTGTTGTAAAAGACAACACTGGCGCAGAACTTTCTGGCGCTACAGTGTCTGTTAAAGGCACATCAAACAGTGTCATGACAGATGCAAAAGGTAAGTTCACAATCAAGGCAAATGCAAAAGCAACACTTGTTGTTTCTTTTGTGGGTTTCGAAAGCAAAGAAGCTGTAGTTGGCGGTCAAACAACCGTTAATTTCTCTCTAGCTCCAGGAACTAGTGCATTAAATGATGTAGTTGTAACTTCTCTTGGTATTTCTAAAAAGCAAAAAGCATTAGGTTATGCTACAAGCACTATCAGTGCTGAGCAAATCACTGACGCTGGTACGCCAAACTTTGCGACTGCCCTTTATGGTAAGGCGCCAGGTGTTCGTATCGCTGCTACACCAGGTGGTGCAACTTCTGCAGTAAACATTAATATCCGTGGTATCAACTCTATCACTGGTAAAAATGATCCATTAATTATCTTAGATGGTATTCCAATCCGTAACGGTGAAGTTAGAAATAACGACTACTGGAGTGATCAACGTTTAAGAGGTAATGGTTTATTGGATCTTCAAACAGAAGATATCGAAAACATCTCTATCTTAAAAGGTGCATCTGCTGCAGCGCTTTATGGTTCTGAAGCTGTAAACGGTGTGGTTTTAGTTACTACAAAACAAGCAAGCAAAAATAGAAAAGGCTTAGGTGTAGACGTTTCTACAAACTATAGCATTGATAAAATTGCTTACTTACCAAGATATCAAAACGTTCGTGGTTATGGTATTTCAAATTTAATTTCTAACGGCGGACAAGATGACGCTGGTTTCTTATATCACGACTTAAACGGTGATGGTATCAAAGAAACAAGAAGCTTAGGTAACTTTAGTATCAACTACGGTCCTAAATTTGATGGTCAACCAATTTTAACTTGGGACAACCGTATTATACCTTATTCTGCTCAACCTGATAACTATGCTGGTTTATTCCAAACAGCAACAAACTCAAGCATCAACGTTGCGGTTTCTAAAGCAACTGACAATGCGAGCATTCGTTTCTCTTTAACTAGACAAGCAAACGAAGGTATCAGTATGAATTCTGGTAGTGAGAAAAACACTATGAACTTGAATACAAGTTTCAGACTTTCTCCTAAGTTTACTACTGATGTAATGGTTAACTATATCAACCAAACTATCAACAACCGTCCTTACTCTATTGATCGTATGATCAACAACTTTACAGGTATGATTGGTCGTTTTGATAATGGTGAGTGGTACATGAACAAAGCAGTAACTTCTAAAGGTTACAGATACCGTACAGGTACTCAACAAAGTGCAACGCCATCAGAAAATATTTTTACAGCTGGCGCTGGCTTTAAAGGCGATATCGCTGATTATGCATACCGTGTAAAAATGCACCAATTATTAGAGGTGAGTAACCGTGTAATTGCGAGCATGACAAACAACTATTCAATCTTACCTGATTTAAAGTTACGTACGCGTATCGCTACAGACTTTACTTCTGCTAAAGATGAAACTAGACAACCAAATGAAGTTCCTTTAGCGTTTGGTAACTCTGGTTACTTTGGTTTAGGTCAAACACAAAACACCACATTATATGGTGATGCGTTATTAACCTACACTAAAAAAATCAACAACGATTTAGAAGTGAGTGCACTTGGTGGTTATACTGCTACAGACGAAAGTATGTTGCGTATTACACGTGGTACTTCTGGTGGTTTAAGTACAGAAAATTTATATGACATCGCTGCGTCAATGAACGTACCTGGTCAAGGATCTTCTCGTATGTCAATCACTAAAGATGCCTTCATTGGTACTTTCAATGCTAACTACAAAGATTATTGGTTCTTAGAAGCTACTGTTCGTAGAGACCGTACTTCTACTATGAATCCTAATAACAATAGTTTTGCATACCCTTCTGTTAACACAAGTTATATTTTCTCTGACGCGCTTAAAATGCCATCATGGTTATCATATGGTAAATTACGTGGTTCATGGGGTATCGTGGGTAACTTCCCTGATGCTTACTTAGCAAACGTTGCGTATGGTCAAAATACATTAGGTAGCCAAGGTGGTAACCCAGTATTGTTTACAAACATTCCTTCTAACTTTGGTAATGATGCAATCAGACCAGAGCAAAAGAAAGAATTTGAATTTGGTATTGAAACAAGATTGTTCAACAATCGTGTAACTTTTGAAGCGAGCTACTATAATGCACAAATCGTAGATCAAATTCTACCTTTATCATTACCAGCAACTTCTGGAGCTACTTCAATTTTAGCTAACGTAGGTACCCTTAGAAATACGGGTCTTGAAGTTACTATTAGCGGCTTCCCAATCAAAAAAGCAAACTTTAGCTGGGAAACTGGTATCAACTTAGCACAAAACCAAAATAAAGTAGAGCAATTAGCACCAGGTTTAACTGAGTTATTGCACGCTGATTTTGATGGTAACGCTGCTCAATTAAAATCTGTTGTTGGTCAACCAATGGGAGATTTTTACGCACACCCTGTATTAACAAATGCTAAAGGTGAGCAAATTGTTAGACCTGACGGTATCTATGCTGTTGATCCTAACACGATGTACAAAGTGGGTAACGCAATGCCTAAATTAATTGGTGGTTGGTTTAACACTGTTAAGTACAAGAACTTTACTTTAGACGCGATGATCGACTTCCGTTATGGTGGTTATGTTATGCCAACTGGTATTAACTGGATGATTAGCCGTGGTTTATTAGAAGAGAGCTTACAGTTTATGGATAAAGAAAGCGGTGGTTTATCTTACTACAAAGACAAAACGTCTGGTAAGTATACACAAACCAATGCTGCTGCTGGTCCTCAAGGCGAAAAAGTATTTAACGACGGTATGTTATTACCTGGTGTTAAAGCTGACGGTTCTAAAAATGATAACATTGTTCCTCAATCTTATTATTTCTGGAATACCTACAACTGGGGTGGTCCTCAGTACAGTGCATCTCGTTATGATTTATACATCGTAGAGAATTCATATGTTAAGATGAGAGAAATTACAATTGGATATAACATGCCAAGCAAAGTTGCTAGCATGATTGGTGCGAAAAAATTACAGTTCTCTGTATTTGGACGTAACTTATTTTATATCTATCGTACACTTAAACACTTAGATGCGGAGCAAACTACTGCAGGTTCACGTTGGGCTCAAAACCTAACCAACGCCGGTGGTAACCCTTCAACTAGAAGCTTTGGTGTTATGTTAAGAGCTTCATTCTAAGGTTTACATTTCTCTGAAAATTTTAAATAAATTATATGAAAAAAATATTATTCATTTCAAGTTTAGCAGTTGCGCTAGTTGTTTCTTCTTGTAAGAAAGCTGACTTCGCTGATAGCTATACCGATCCTTCTAAAATTGCGGTATCTTCTGTAGAGAAGCAATTTTCTGGATTCGTGAACTCAAACCTTGGCTATATTATGCCAGGTTACTGGAACTACTTTGTGGTTCAAAGAATTACCAACAACCGCTACACACAGTCTGTGGGTTGGTCTAATGCAACAGGTCAGTACATCCCTGGTGGTGGTGCTGTTTCTGATCATTGGAATTCTTATTACAACTTTTTATCTCAGTATAAAGAGTTAGTAAAAATCAACAAAGCTTTATCTCCTGCTGATCAGGCAGAGAGAAGAATTTTTATGATCGCTGCTACTATCTATTTCTATGATTACACACAGAAAATGGTAGACGTTCATGGAGATCTTCCTTGGTCTGGTGCTGGTATGTTAAGTGCCAATGGTGGAGATTATTTAGCTTCTTTACCTAAGTATGACAAAGCACAAGACATCTACACTAAAATGTTAGATGATTTAAAAGCTTTCTCTACAGAGTTAAACAGCTTAACAATTCCAGCTGCTATCCAAACAGCGTTTAATACTCAAGATTTTATCTTAAAGGGTAACAAAACGCATTGGACTAGATACTGTAATTCACTTCGTTTAAGAATGCTTACGCGCGTTTCTGGTTCTTCAGAATTAGGTGCAAGAGCTGCTTCTGAAATTGCTGCAATGGCTGCTGCTCCTGCAACATTCCCATTAGTAAGTTCAAATGCAGAAAACGTTCAAATCAATGTATTTAGCTTAAACACACCAGTTGCTGGTAGCAACTTCCAAGGTGGTTTAGAAGATTGGAATGGTAACCTTGCTGGTGCAACAATGATCAACCATATGTTAACAAATGGCGATCCACGTTTACCTGTATTATTTGAGCCAGGAGATAAAGCTGCTGGTGTATATAAAGGTATCGACCAAATGGCTTCAGCTGCTGTTACAGACGCTTTAATTTTAACAAATACCGTAGCGATGTACAACCGTTCTACAACAAGTAGAAACTTGTTCTTCCCTGGTATTTTAATTAACGCTGCAGAAGTATCATTCCATTTAGCGGAAGCACATTTAAAAGCTGGTAACTTAACAGCTGCTAAAGATGCTTACAATAAAGGTATCGAGCAATCTACAGAGTACTATTACAATATCCGTAAATTAACTACTAACACAACCAGCCCTGCTGTAGTGCCTTACACTGCTGCTCAAGTAACAGCGTACCAAACTGCTGCAGGTATTAACTGGGATCTTGCAACAACTACTGCTGCAAGACAAGCACTTATTTCAAATCAACGTTGGTTACATTACAATGTAATTCAACCATTTGAAAACTGGGCTGAAGTTAGAAGAACAGATTTACCAGCTATCAAATTCTGGAATGATGATGCAACTCCAACAAACGTAGCTCCGCCTACAAGATGGGCGTATCCTTCTTCAGAAAACGTGTATAACAAAGCGAACTACGCTGCTGTTAGCGCTAATGATAAAGCAACTAATAAAATTTTCTGGGATAAGTAATTGATCTACGAAAATTTTTAAGCATAAAAATAGCCGCTCGTAAGAGCGGCTATTTTTTTATTTATCAAACTGCACTCTAAAGGCTTTAGGGCAACAGTTTTTTGTTTCTTTAAATAGTTTATTAAAATTGGAAACCGACTTATAGCCGCATGCATAGGCTACTTCAGAGATACTCCAGTCTGTTTCAATTAAATATTTACAAGCTTGTGCAATGCGCATATCATTTAAATATTCAACAAATTTTTTCTTGTTACGTTTTTTAAATAATCTGCAAAAAGATTGTGGCGTTAAATTAGCAAGCTCTGCTACTTGATTTAATGAAATAGGTTGTTTGAAATTTTCATGTACATATTTATACACGCTGGCAAGCCTATCAGTACCATCTTTACTTACTGGCTTCGTATAGCCTTCGGTAGTGATAAGTTCATTGTCTTTTGCAGTAGAAATTAAATGTAGCACTTCAAAAAGTCCAATAACGCGCTCAAAATCTTTTTGCGCTACCATCTTTTCTAGTTTAGCACCAATTTTTTTTCTGGTGTCATCGCCTATTTTAATACCTCTTTTTGCTTTTTCAAATAAGGCTTTGATATTACTGGCTTCATCTAATTCGTAAAAGTCAGATCCGAATAAATTTTTATTAAAGTACACCACGATGGCTTTTGCTTTGTGGTTTTGTTGCCCATTGTAATAGGTTTCGTCGTTGAGCCATACATGTGGAAGGTTTTCGCCAATAAAAACCATGTCATCTTCCTTAAATGCCTCTATTTTATCACCAATAATGCGCTTTCCATGACTTTCTTTTACCCATACAAGTTCTAATTCGGGGTGGGCATGAAATGGAGCCATAAATTGTGGCTCATCTCTTTCTAACACAGAAATATAGCTATTTGGGCTCTGTGTTATTTGTGTTTGAAGTAGTTTCATATAAAAGGTTTTCAGTGTTAATCAATGAAAATTATCCTTACAAGCAAATCGTAGTTAAATCTACCTCTATTTTAACAAAAATAATTATTTAATATTAACCATAAATTCCTTAATATTAACATACTTCTTAAATAAATTTAACGATTTGTGTCAGTTATTTTTATGAATTTGCAAGTAGTAGCGGGTTATTTAAGCAATAGCGGGCCTACACATTAAACTGTATTGAAAATATGATGCAAAGATTTTTGTTGGTATGTGGTTTTATCTTTTTCACGCTCGCCTCTTTTGGTCAGCAAATATTTGAAGCGCCTCGGTGCGGAGCCGATATGTTTCAACAACTACTTCGTAAAGACCCGCTCTATGTTTCCAAAGAAAATGTGATGAATGAAAAAATTAGAGCGTGGGTGCTTCAAGCATCTGGGCAAAGAAGCATTCGCATCTCATTCAATAATGACGGTAATAATAATGTAGTGGTTGCACCAAATTCTGTGCCTGTTGTAACAATCCCTGTTGTCTTTCATATTGTCAATCAAAATGCATCTGCTATTACCGATCAAATGATTATAGATGCTGTAGCAGAATTAAACAAAGCCTTTGCACATATGGGTATGTATAGTACTGACCCTAAAGGTGTTGATACCCGCATTCAATTTTGCTTGGCTACGCGCACGCCAGATGGTGGTAAAACAAGTGGTATAGACCGTATCAATAGTTATTATCAAAATATTGATGTAGACCTTGAAGGAGGAAAGCTTGGTGCACTATCAAATTGGGATCCATCTAAATATGCAAATATCTGGTTGGTGAATTCGATACAAGGTGAAATTCAACCCAGTGTTTTTGAGTGCGGTAAATGGGAACGCATGGGTTATGGTGGTTACGCGGGTCCAGGAAGTGGACTTGTAGTAAGCAGTTTGAGTACACCACTTGTTGCGCATGAAATGGGACATTACTTATCACTCTTACATACTTTTCAGGGCACCAATTGTGTAAACAATGATTGTACCACTGATGGTGATTTGGTTTGTGACACACCACCCGATAGAAGTACCAAAGGATCGTCATGTGCTTCGCCAGAAAATTCATGTAATACCGATACCATTTCTGGTCCATTCACTATAGATGAGCCAGATAACATTTCAAATTTTATGGACTACGGAAGTCCCTGCCCATCTGTGTTTACACAAGGTCAGGCCGACCGGATGATGGCGTTTTTAAATGTATTTAATGGCGGAAGTTTATTAACCAGTGATGGTTGTGCTGCACCTTGTTCAGACAATGTAGCCGCCAGTTTTAATTATGATGCAAATCCACATCCTATAGTTGGAAGCACCGTAAATTTTATCAATACAAGTGTTGGCGCACTCACGTATGAATGGTATGTAGATGGTATACTTGTTAGTACTACAAATAATTATTCAAACACATTTACAGCAACCGGAACTTATAAACTTGTATTAAAAGCGGTTACAGCAGCAGCAAGTTGCTACAGTACCTATACAGCTAATGTGATTGTTAACTGCGGTGTTGATGCAAGGTTTTCGCCAGACAAAAGAATTATAGCATCTGCAGCTGGAGTATACAAAGACCCTGTAACTTTTTTAAATAAATCTTATGGCGCCACAGCCTACAACTGGTATGTATCTGATGAGTTAGGTGCCAACGAACAAATGGTTTCTTCCTCCACAGATTTATTATACGATTTTTTAAAACCTGGTAATTATACCATTAGACTTGTAGCAAGTGCAGGCGCATGTATTAGTAATTCTCCAACTTATACTTTACAAGTAAACAATCCGGCAGCTGATGGACAAATTAATATTTACAGTGTTAATTGTTATAAAAACGATAGTGTAAGGGTAGTATTTGGTGTTCGTAATAACGGCTATGATACCATACCAGCAGGTGTTTCCGTTAATTTTTATGACCGTTATCCAGCTGTTCCTGGTCCAATAAAAATGCTGAATAGTTTTGCTACGGATCAAGCCATATTAGGTAAGTGCGAAAAAGTATATACCCATATTGTAAAAGCGCCACGTTTAAATTTAGATTCTATTACACTTGTATTTGATGAAGAAAATAGTGTTACAGAATTAAATGAGGCGAATAATAGATCTAGTAGAAAAGGATTTAAATTCAGGTTATTTGTTATTCCAAATGATACAACGGTATTAGTGAATACAACGCTTACTATCAAAGACAGTTCAGCGCCAGATAAACTAACATCTATTAAATGGTCTTCTAGTAAAGGCTTATTAAGCTGTACTACTTGTTCAAATCCAGTACTATCTGTAATTGATACGACATTAGTTAAAGCAAGTGCTATCAGTATATTTGGTTGTGAAGATTCTACATTTGCAAACATTAAAGTATTTCCGGTTGATATATCTATCAATAATTTAATAGTACGTTGTTATAAAACCGATAGTTTGCAAATAACGAGTACGGTATGTTTAGATAATCAGTACACCAGTTTATATCAGGCTACTCAAATCAGGTATTTTGATAGCGATAGCACGCTGCCTACAAGTAAATTTTTGGGTTCAGGATGGATTTTGGCCAGTCAATCATTTGCAGGAAACTGCGCAACCATTACGCATGTTGTACGTAATCAAAATGTAACCAATGTGGTGGCTTATGTAAATAGTGGACTTACGCCTTTTGAAAATAATACAGCAAACAACAAAACAAGCGTAGCGTATGTTCCATTTTCAATTCGTTTTAATCCTACACAAATAGATGTATACCGTGGTGATCCAACTACTTTACTCCCTATAAATAGTGGCGATAAAGCAACCACTATTGTTTGGACACCGCCTGCAGGGCTGAGTTGTACTAATTGTTTAACACCTGTATTAACCACTAACACCAATACTTTATTAAAGATTGTTGGAACCACAGCACTATTTTGTAAAGACTCTGCCACGCTTCAAGTAAATGCATATCATAGATCACATATTGCACTTCCTAATGCTTTTTCACCCAATGGCGATGGTTTAAATGATGTGTTTTATGTGATAGCAGGTAAGGATGTAAAACAGGTAAAACAGTTTCAGGTATTTAATAGGTGGGGTCAAAAAATGTTTGAAAAAACAAACGGTAAAACCAACGATATCAGTTTTGGATGGAATGGTTATTACAATGGACAGCTAGTGGCACAAGGCACTTATGTATATCAAATAGTTATTGAACTTTTAACTGGAGAATTAGAAATTCATAAAGGTAATATTAGCGTTGTAAGATAAGTAGCATGAAAAAATTAATATTATTTATCGCCGTGTTACTTGTTCATGAATATTCTTATGCACAGGATCCACACTTTTCGCAATTTTTTTCTTCTCCATTAACCATTAATCCGGCTAATACTGGAAATTTTAGTGGATCACTTCGCGCAGCATTAAATAGCAGAACACAGTTGCCCGAATTTAATAATCCCTACGCGACTAAAACACTTTCGTTAGACGCGCCTATTTTAAAAAAGTATATTAAGGAAGACGATAAATTAAGTGTTGGATTATTAATATTATCAGATCAGAGTGGCAATAAATTACTCAATGATAATAATATTGCAGCTTCTGTAAGTTATAGTAAAGCACTTGATGAAAATGCCAATCATTCTATTGCACTTGGTTTTCAAGTAAATTATAGTATGTACCGATTTGATCCATTAAAAGCAAATTTTGAAGACCAATTGACATCTGGAGGATTTACGGGCACCTCGGCAGAAATGATTTTAGGAAATAATTTCACAAAAAACACCACTGATATTAATGCAGGCATTTTATATACAGGATCTACTTCCGACAATAATATATTTTATGTAGGCGCTTCTTATTATCATTTTGCAAAACCTGCGGTAGGCTTTATTACGCCAACCTATTTTACAAATAGCAGGGTAAATATTCATGGCGGTGCTTATTTTGCTTTATCGGATGCAGCATCACTTCATACCAGCTTTCAATATCAAAAACAAGGTGAGACTAACGAACTTTTAGTAGGTGGAGCTTTTAGTTATTATTTGGGAACAGAAAATGGGCTTGAACTATATGCTGGACTTTGGAGCCGAGTAAAAGAAACCATGATCCCATACGTTGGACTCGAATGGAATCATATTAGAGCAGGCTTTACGTATGACATTGCTGCCGGCACTACACTAGCTTCTTCGAGATTTTATCAATCTTCCGAATTCTCACTCATTTACATATTGGACAATAAAAGCAAAGCTTTTAAATTAAGATGTCCCAAATTTTAAGCTCGTTCCTATTTTACAAATAAGGTAACAATAAAGTAAGTGATGGCAGCAAGTGTTGCACTCACAGGAATGGTAAGTACCCAGGCCCATAATAAATTGGTTGTTACGCCCCATCTAACCGCACTTAAACGTTTAGTTGCACCCACTCCAATAATAGAACCTGTAATGGTATGTGTAGTTGATACTGGGATACCCATTTGCCCTGTAAAAAACAAGGTAAACGCACCAGCAGTTTCTGCAGCAACGCCTTCTAGTGGTGTTACTTTGGTGATTTTTGACCCCATTGTTTTTACAATTTTCCAACCACCACTCATCGTACCAAGGCCAATAGCTAAATAACAAGCAACAGGCACCCAGCTTGGTAGCTGACCAAAATCTTGAATATTTCCACTCGCAATTAACGCAGCACCAATAATACCCATTACTTTTTGAGCATCATTACCTCCATGACCAACACTAAATGCGGCCGAGCTAAAGAGCTGTAATTTCTTGAACATATTAGCTACCGTATATGCAGTCGGTGTTTTTACTTTTTCTACATAGATATAGATAAGTATAAAAAATAAAGAAGAAAGTAAAATTCCGTAAACAATCATGGAGTTATCTGCCTTGTCAATTTCACCAGCAAAAGACTTTTCGATATTAAATTTTTCAATTTTACCTTTTACTTTATCTATGTTTTGTGGCTTAATCGGATAAATTGCATTTACTGCTTTGATAGCAGAGTCTACAGAAATCTCACCAGCTAGATATAATTTTAAAGGTTCTTTATAGCCTTCTGTTTTCTCTTTTGCAATATCATATTCGGCTTTTACTGCTTTGTCTGATGGCGCTTTAGATTCTAATACTAAGTAGTCGTTTGCATTTCTAACAGCATCTTTAATTTTGCTAGCAGCAGCACTTTTAAGCCATCCGCTATCATTTGCTATTTTTGCTATAGATATTGCACTTGAATTATCAAAGTCATTAACCAGGGGTTTAATATGATTATAATAAACCGTTGCCTTTTCTAATTTTTCTTGATTGAGTGCAAGTTTTGCAAGTAAAGCGCTATCACCTTGTTTTGTTTTTAGCTCGTCATTAATGCTTGCAACCTCTTTTTTGTATTTATCAATTCCATAAAACTTCTGAACGTTTTCGTTCATTTTATTGTTTTCGAAATTGTCAAATAATACTGCAGTACCAAGTGTTACAGCAATAATAATTGCTATCCGAATCCATATGTTACGCATAATAGTAACCAGGGTAATAAATACGGATATTACAATACCAATAATAGGCGCTAAAAAAATGAAAAGTACAGTCATTAAAATAGTATGACTATCTACAATTTTTGCCCAAGGGTAATTGATGCCTTTAACAGTAAGAGCGTGTGCTATAGCAGCTCCAGCAAATCCACCAATTAAGGTATGCGAAGAGGAAGACGGAATACCATACCACCAGGTAAGTAAATTCCAAAAAATAGCAGCCAATAATCCTGAAAAAATAACAGGTAGTGTAATAAAATCTTTATAAACTGTTTTGCTAATGGAGTTGGCTACTGCATGGTCTTTAAAAATAAAGTATGCAACACAGTTGAAAAGCGCCGCCCATAATACAGCCTGAAATGGCGTTAATACTTTTGTTGAAACAACCGTAGCGATTGAGTTTGCTGCATCATGAAAACCATTGATGTAGTCAAATATTAGCGCAAGCGCAATGATTACAATTAATAAACTCATTAAACTTCAATTAAGCGTACTTGATAATAATAGATTCAATTACATTCGAAACATCTTCGATTTTGTCGGTAGCAATTTCAAGTACTTGATAGATCTCTCTTTTTTTGATGATTACTTTAAAATCATTCTCTTGTTCAAATAATTTTTCGATACTCATATCAAACACATCATCAGCTTGATTTTCGATGCTATTTACTTTAATCATTGCATCTGTCATCCCTTTGATATTTTTCATATCGCGAAGACCCATTACCGCTTTTTTAGTTTCGATGGTGCCTTGTAAAATAAGTTCCGTTAATTTATGAATACCTAAATCGTTAGGATTGATTTTGTAAAAATTAATTTTTTTAGCAGAAGCGTAAATGTAATCTGCGATATCATCTAATGAAGTAGCTAGGTAGTGAATATCTTCTCTATCAAATGGTGTGATAAAGTTTCTTCCAAGCTCTGTAAAAATGTTATGGGTTAAGTCGTCGTTGGTATGCTCTAATGATTCAATTTGTGCTAAAATGCTGGCTCGTTTATCTGCGTCAGCCTCATTCACCATCTCTTTGAGTTTGACACCCATTTGGTGTACGTGTTCTGCCACGTCTTCAAATAACTGATAGAATACGCGGTCTTTTGGTAAGAATACTTTGAAAATTGAATTAAAGTCCATGATTTAGATTTTTTTAAAATAACATACCAAAGGTGGCAAAATCTGCTATCCTCGCTCAATTAGGAATATTATCAAATTGTTAATTAACATAAGTGCTTGATAATCAATATTAAAATAACTTTTTAGGCTTTCTTCACTCACTTGGTAACAATTCCGTAACGTTCGCGTAACAATTTGTTAATATAGGATTTACAATTTTGCGTCTGTTGTTAACAAAAAGATAATACATGATATCTAACAAATCCATTGTGAAAGTCAGTCTCCTCGTTGCTTTAGTACTCATTTTAACCACTAACAGTTTAGTTGCGCAAGTTAAGCCAGCAACCAAGCAATGGTTTGAGTCCATTCAGTTAAGGGGTTATTTACAAGTAAGGTATAACCGTTTATTAGAGACAAATCCACTTTTAAAATGTGATCAATGTGATAAAAGTTGGGGTGAAAATGGTGGTTTTTTCATCCGTCGTGCTCGTTTGATTTTTAGTGGTCAGGTAAATGACCGTGTTTATTTTTATATACAACCGGATTTAGCAAGCAGTCCATCTTCTACAGCTGGCAATTTTGCTCAAATACGAGATGCTTATGCAGACATCGGGCTGAGTGCTAATAATGAATATAGAGTAAGATTGGGGCAAAGTAAAGTGCCTTTTGGTTTTGAAAACATGCAGTCTAGTCAGAACAGATTGCCTTTAGATAGAAATGACGCATTAAACAGCTCGGTTTCTAATGAAAGAGATTTAGGGGCCTTTTTTTATTGGGCACCCACTAAAACAAGAAAGTTGTTCTCTAGTTTAGTAAGTGAGGGTTTAAAAGGGTCCGGCGACTATGGTGTTTTTGCGTTTGGATTGTACAATGGCCAAACAGCCAACAAAACAGAAGCCAATAATACACCTCATGCTGTAGTTCGTTTATCTTATCCGTTTGAAATTAAAAATCAAATTATTGAGGCAGGAATTCAGGCTTATAAAGGAGAATATGTTTTAACAGCAGACCAATTGAGCACCAACGTAAAAATAAACAAATCCAAAGCCTATAATGATGAAAGGGTAGCTGCTTCATTTATTCTGTATCCAAAACCCTTTGGAATTCAGGCAGAATACAATATTGGTAGAGGGCCTCAATTTAATAAATTGACAGATTCTATTGAATTAACAAACTTAAGAGGTGGTTATATAACGGCTTCTTTCAAGAAAAATGTAGGCAAACAAGTAATCATTCCTTTTAGCAGGTATCAGTATTATAATGGCGGTAAAAAGCACGAGTTAGATGCTAGATCATATGAAGTAAAGGAATTTGAAGTGGGTATAGAGTGGCAGCCAAATAAAAACTTTGAACTAGTTACGATGTATACTTTTTCAAACAGAAGATTTGAAGATTTTAGATTACAAAATAATTTACAAAAAGGAAGTCTTTTAAGGATTCAAGCCCAAATAAACTTTTAATTCAAACGCATCCTAATATACTACCCCCCCCCATTAAGTTAGCATTTAATGGGGGCTTTTTATTGATATAGTTTAACCCAATCAACAGTCATTTTTATAGGTAGCTCCTTTAAATTGGTGACTTTGCCAGGCCAGCTGCCTTCAAGTTGTTGATCAATAATTAAGTAAAAGGGCTGATCAAAGGGCCATTGATACGTACTACCACCTGCAACTTTTGGATAGGTGATGGTTTCAATACCATTAATAGCATACACTAATTTATCGGGGTACCAACTTACACTGTATGTGTTATAGCCGCTTGGGTCAATTTTTCCAGTGTTAAATTTTTTAGGCACTTCCTGTTTTAATGTTATGGTAGCATGATTGTGTGTTGTTTGATAAGCAAAACCATCATGATTGAGCCTTTCCATAATATCCATTTCTCCATTGTTTTGATTTGGATACATATCTTTTTCAGAAAGCATCCAAATGGCAGGCCAAGCTCCATGGGCAGCATCTAATTTAGCACGCACTTCTATGCGTCCATATTGAAAAGCAAATTTATTGTAACTATAAATGCCCCCTGTTAAAAGAGGTCTTGGATCTCCGTTAATGGTATCATTGTTTACAATGCCTCTTAAAATAATATTTTCATTATCAAACTGTACAACCCTTTCATCGGTATCAGTGATGTATCTAAAGCAGCCTGTATTGTCTCTCCATTTTTCTTTAGGCATTTTCCATTTAGGGGTAGAAAATAAACCAATTTTACTCCAATAACTGGTGTCTAAATATCCCTTATTAAAATTGTCCTCCCATACTAGTTCCCATTTTGTTTGATCATTTCTTCTTTCTGTTTTTTGGATAAAAATATATGCATCATGATTATTGAGTTTTAATGCTTCTATACTCTCATCAATAACGCGCATCCAAGGATCTTCCGATGCTAGGCTACTGTCATTGTTATTATTTGCTTTGCTTAATACCCAGTTAAAGGTTTCTTTAAATTGAGGGTATTTATTGATTTGAGTTTGCATCCATGCATTCCAATCAAAGCTTTCATGTAGCTCATTGTAAGCCCACTTGGTAATTAAATTATTGGCTGCCTGAAAATTTCTAATGGTGTTGTAAATACCTGGTTTAAATGCAGTAATTTTTTTAAGTAATATTTGCGCGCTATCTAATTTGTTTAGTTGTTTCAAACAAGCATATTGTAGGTACTGTTCTAACCTACTGTCAATATCAGACTCATAAGGTTTACCTGCACCTAAATTTTCTGGCCATTCTTGCGCTTCTTGTATAAATTGAATTGCAGTTCTATAGTTTTTATTTTTTAATGCAGTAACAGCTTGCATCATTTTTGCCTCCCAATATAAAGCTCTTCCGTCGGTAGAGCCTTCAAATGGAATAACATCCATGCTTGAAAGCAATTTATCACATTCTTTGTATTTTTTATTAAGGAGTAGCGTTTTAGCTAAAAGCATATCCATGATAAAATTTTCATTGGAGTTTTGTGTTTTAAAACTTTCTGCTACCACAAGTGCTTTATCATAATTTTTTGTTTGGAGGTAGTGTTGAACGAGTAGTTTTTGATATCTCCAAGCAGATGGATCTAATTGTATTGCTTTTTGTAAGTCTAATTCTTTGGCATTTGTCTGGTCCTTATTCCAAACAGCTCGAAGTCCATAAAAGTGAGCATCAGTAGGTGTTGTGCCTAATGCAGTAACCATTTGTAACGCTTCTTCTTTTTTATTTTTATCATGTAGTAAGAGGGCCAAATAATAACCTGGTTTCCAACTTGTACTATTTTTTACAGCCCATTGTAAAATAGGTATAAAGGATGTTCTAAAAGGAAATATGAGTAATGTTGATGCGATATTGGCTTTAGCTAATAATTCATTTGCTTTACTCGGATTGGATTTATGTAAATAGGCTTTCCAATATATGGCCAATGGATGATTGGGGAGCGCTTCTAATATTTTTAATAATTCTGATTCAAGTTTTATGTTGGCATAAAATGAGGCTAGTTCTAGAATAGATTCTTCAGGTAGTTCATTTTTAAATGAAAGTTTGTTTGTAAACCATTTTACATACAAATTTAAAGGCTGCTCTTTTTCTAGATTTGTAATCAATTGTTTTGCCCCTGAAAAATTGCCTAATTGTTGCTTTGCTATTATTTGAATTGCGATGGCATCACTATTGTATTTATTATAATCCGTTGCTTGTGATGCGTAGGACAGGGCTTTGTCCCATCTTTTGTGTTGGGCATGTATTTTTGCAAGTTCTGTTAATGCTGCTGATTTATATTCTACACTCATGGTTGCAATGCTAAAGCCATCAATAGCATCTGCCTCTTTATGCAAATGCGTTGCACTTAAGCCATAATAATAATTTGCTGCACCATGGTGTGCATCAATAGATATAGCAGTTTTAGAAACATCAAATGCTTTTTGGTCTTCACCGTTTCTAATGTATAATTCTGCTAGTTTAATGAGCCCTTGTAAATGATAAGGGTCTTTTGTTAAAGCCTCCTTTAATTTAATTGCAGCATCTGCAAACATTTTCTGGTCCATGAGCTCTTTGCCCTGAATAACGAGGCCTTCTGCAGTGTTCCATTCAAACTTTGCAGGCGTTTCTAGTGGTCTAGAAAGCGCATTATATGTAGGATCACTTTTCCATGTGAGTTGTTGTTTGGTTAGTGAAATTGAAAGATCCGTTTTCCCGAGTCCAATTTTAATTGAATCGCTTATTGTTTGAAGTGGCTTAGCATTAATTACTTTTTTTACTATTTGCTTGCCATCTACAACGATTTCTAATGTGTCATTAAAAAATGCAACAGGTGAGCAGTACCATTTTAAAAATCCGTTTTCTATTTTAACATTAAGTGCAGCAGATTCGCCAGCTACAACAATGCCTTTTGTTTTATTCACTGGGTACCAGTATTCTTTCCAAATATCCGTAGCGTGCGGCGCAAATTCTATATGCTTAAATGGTGTGAAACTACTGTTAGAAGCATTTTGGTTAAAGAGCCTACCAGACTGTATTTCTGCGTACTGACCATCTGTATCAGTTAATATTTTTTCCCAAATCATACCCTGACGTGATAGTCCCCAAATCCAAATCTTTTTTCCTGCTTTATTGTCATATGGAGCATAGCGTACCATACCGTAATTATCGTCATGCCAGTAAGCACCAAAAAAATCGGTTTGTTTGCCAATTACATGGTATGATTTGTAGGTGCCAAAATCATTTTCTTCGTAAAAATTGATACGCTTGCCATTGTCTTCGTTGATTGGCCATGACGCATACTCACCGCCATGCCCAATATAATTTGTACCCGGATAAATAAATTCGAGATTACCTTTTGTTTTGATACCAGCGTTCATCCAATGATAGTAGGGTTGACCAATACTTGTATTATTATTCCATATAGAATTTGTGGTAAAGTATGCTTTGTCTTTGGGTAGGTTGATTTCTATTTGCCAATTAGTTCTGGTTAATAAATCTAGCACTCCAATAAAGCAACTCACGCTACCATCGATATTATTTTTAGTGCTGTAATCTACTGGTGTAGCGCAATTGGGTGTATGACCTATAATGCCATAATTGGCTTCTAGTCCGCCACTTGTCCATGGGCCGCGCATCGCAATATCCCTAAACTTGACAACATTGTTGTTGTATAAAAATTCTTTACCCGTTGTTTTATCAATAGCGGTCCAAATTTTTCCGCCAATTTCAGGAAGAATAAGAACTTTGATATAATCGTTTTCGAGTTCTACAACCGTCCATTTTTTGTTAACGGGCTTATTGGTAAAACCATCAAACCTATAATATGGATAAATGGACGTCTGTGACGCAATTGGATCCGGATCCGAAAAAGGATACGTGACAAAAGCTTGTTGAGATACTTTAATTCTTGAAGGCGCCTGTGCTAAGGATTTAAAACTTGAAGCAGCAGTAAGTGATAGCAATAAAAAAAGTAATTTTTTCATGGCTTATAATTAAATATTAATGAATACTTAAATATAAGCTAATCCTTTAAAAAATCACTTCTATTCCTTTTCAAATTCTAGCTCATGCAAAAGGGCTTTGTTTACTTGTAAGAACCGCTTTAGCAGGTATAAGTAATAATCGCACCTCATTTCAAATTTATTGGTGTGAATGGTAAAAGTTGGGCTTAATATGGCTGCTTTAAAAGCCGGATTTTTTTTATGATCTTCTAGTACTTGTTGGTGTGTTAGTTTAGATAAATTTTTAGTCACTTCAGAATTGATAGAATTCCCAATTTGCATATCGGTACGAATGTATTCATTGAGTTCATCATCTAAATTTCTATTGTTATCTGAAAGTTTTACACTGAGCTCTTCATAATATTCTGCAATCAATTGTTTGACAGGCAAAGACTCAATTACACTTAAACTACCTGTAGCAATGGTGTTTTTATAAGCCGAATTGTTTGAGAAAAAGCTATCACCAATATTTGATGAATCGTATTGATTGGTTACATAATTAATAAAGTCGGGTTCATTCATTAATTGATTGTGGTACTGATAAGATGCGTACTTTAAATTTTCAAATGTTCTAATTGCTTTTGTGTACTCTACAATTCTAAGTTCTAATTGAGCAGAATCTCTTTTTAAATCCTGCACCATGGCTTGTAAATTCTGATTTTTTCTTTCAATGACAATCTGGTGTTCTCTTACATTTTCAGCAAAAAAACCTAGCGTTACCGCAAAAAACAACATGAAAAATTCTAGTAAATATTCTGACCATTTTTTCTTGTGTGCCGGGTGGTGTGCGTGATGTACTTCCATTTAAATGTTGATTAGTGTTCTAGTTGCGCTTTTAATTGCTGGATTAATTTATTGTTGTTTGCTTTTACTGTGTTAAGTATCCGCTGATAGCCAAAGTATCTAGTAATATAAACATTGGTTGCAATGACAAAGTCGTCTGAAGTAAAAATTGATTTAGCAGATGTTAGCCCCATTAAAAATTTTCGATATTGTTTTGGATCTGCAAATCCATTTTCATCGTTATCATCTTGGCTTACTTCTTGATACATATCAGCTAGCCACTTTCTTGAACCAGAACCATGACTAAATATCAAAAATTTATCTAAGTAGTTGATTCCTACGTCATCAAAAAGTTTATTATTGTCATTTAATTTCTTAAATAAGACTTCGTAATAATAAGATAAACCCGTTTTTAAATCTTTATCGGTAACATAGCTAAGTAAACCACTGGACTGCATATTTTTAAAAGTCGTATTGTTAACAAATAACGTTGTGTAGCTTGGAATTCCTTTAATGTTGTAGATGCTGTCCATGAGCTCCTTTTCAGTAAAGTCTCTTGTTTTGTACTTATACAATACATGCGATAAAGTAATTAAGTTGATGCCGTTTTTTGCCTCTGTAAAAATGCTATCTATTTTTAAGTTATCCTGTTCTAAATCAACAATAATGGCAGCATAATTTTCTTGCATGCGGTGTTCTATAATACTATGTTCTCTATAGTTTTCAGCAAAGAAACCAAGTGTTACCGCAAAAAATAACATAAAAAACTCCAGTAAATATTCTGAAATCTTTTTCTTGTGATTTGGATGGTGGGCGTGATGTACTTCCATTTTTAATGATTGTTATTTTCTAAAGCATCGTGCTTAATTAGGTAGTTTCTTAGTAGCGTTAATAATTCGTGACACTGCGCCTGGGTTTTAAGAATATAACTTTTATTGGTCGATTCACGAATTGTCTGAAGCATACCTAAAATGGCAATATAATTATCCCAATCTAACTGATCTTTTTTCATCATAGTTAGATTGGCCGGAATTGGTATTGTAATCACTATTTTATTGCTATCAATTTTAAAGTTGTCTCCAGCAAAACGTAAAAAATTAAACTTAAAATTGTTTATAGAAATGGGATCTAACATTTTATCTATATAAGCAAATTCTCGCTGTTCCCTTAATTTAAGGCCACTACCTAAACTAGCGTACCGCTGAATGGCGGCTTTTAATTTGTCGGATTCTAAAAATTTTAAAGTCCCAGAATTTTTAACTTCATCCAAAGCCAGCGTATTCATTTGGTACAAGATTCTTCGTGTCATATAGCTATGAGCAGCATAAACTGATGGTACTTCTTTGTCCAGCTCGTTATTGTTATAATAAGCATTAATAATTTCAAAACAGGTATCTTGTTTATCTCTACTTTTAATTGTATTTGCATATCCGATAGAGTCGTTGATTACATCTACGTATAAATTTTTAGCGCTGATAATTGCCTTTTTAGTTTCTACATAATGTTCTCTAACATTTTCGGCACCATAACCAAGTGTTACGGCAATAAAAATCATTAAGCCTTCTAATAAATATTCTTTCCATGGCTTTGCATGTGTAGGAATATGTGGGTGGTGATGTACTTCCATTTATTTTGTTTCTTCTTCTATTTGTTTAATTAATTCGTTTGTTCTTTCTAATCCATTTTGATTCCAAAGAAAAACTACCGAATCCATTAATTTTTTTTCTTGTAATAAATTCAGTAATTCTTGATTGCCCTTTAAATTTTGCCTGATACTTGCGCCATCAAAAATGTAATGCGGTTGTTCTTGTATAGATCTAAATTTATATTTTACTTTATTTCTGAGAATAGCAAAAATCTTTTGAACAAGGTCATTACCTACATTGGTTGAAAGTTTAAAATCTTCATAACGGTTATAGCTAACAATAATTTTTGATAACAATTCGTGATTTTGGATATACGCTAATTTGCTTGTTGCTTTTAAAGACTCATATTCTGAAGTATTGCTCGCGAAAAATGTAAAATCAAGTGCATTAGAGAGGTAAATAGAAAGTGAATCGTCACTGATTTCAATCTCTCCAGCAGACCAAGCAGTAATTTGATCTATTGCAAAAACAGCATTTTTATGAACAGTTACGTTAAATTCAAAATCTACTACGTCTCTTTTCATTTCTGCTGCAAGTCTTACTAGTGCTGCTTCTCCTTGTTTGGTATGAACATAATGCTCTACCATTCTTTCAGCGGCAACGGCTAATGATATACTTAGGAGAATAACAAAAACTTCTTCTACAAATCCTTTTAAAAATTTAGGGCGGTGTACTTCCATTTTATGAATGTTCTGATTTTAATAATTTAATTAGTTTATTATTTTCTTCTTTAGCCATTTGTAAGGCCATCTGGTATACAAATATTTGATTGTAATATTTTTGAATATCGAAAATAAATTTTTCTGATTGTAATAGGTTTTTTGTTTCTTGTAAGCTTAGCATAAATTTTACATAATTGCTTGGCTTATTTAAATCATAACTTGTAGAATCGCTATTTGTTTTTCTTATCAATGACCCAATGCCAATGGGTAATGTAGCGCCAAATTCTTTTCCAGCTTGATCAAAAAACACATTATTGCTTTCAATTCTTTTAAATACAACTTCATAATAGTAGGATAAACTATTTTTTAATTCCTCTTCTTCTACATAACTAAGTAAACCACTTGATTGCATGTTTTTAAATGAACTATTGTTTACATAAAGTGTAAATGTAGTTGCTATGAGATCTGGAAATACCTTTATTGAATCGATCAGTTGTTCTTGATTAATTGCTTTGTTTTTTGCCAAGTATAAAACATTAAGCAATCTGTCAAATGTCTTAATGGCATTTTGTTCATTTATTAAAATACTATCAATTGTAATTGCGTCTTGTTCAAGATCTTTTAAGATGGCAACCTTATTTTGCTCGATACGGTGCGAAATAATGCTGTGCTCTCTAATGTTTTCTGCAAAAAAACCAAGGGTAACTGCTGCAAAGAGCATAATAAATTCTGTAATATACTCTTTCCAGTTTTTTGGCTTGTGTGAGTGATGATGTACTTCCATAGATATAAATTCCGTTGAAAATAAACTATATTTTTGAATTTCCTTAATTTACACACAATGAATAATAGTGCAACAATTGAACGTATAAAAAAGATGATTTTTGGTTCTGTCTATCCTTTGTATTTAGCAAAAGTTGAGAAAAAAGGTCGTACAAAAGAGGAGCTAGATCAGCGGCTACGCTTCATACCAATGCTCCACTCATTACTGGTGTTATTTGCGGTTACCGCATAGAGGAAATAGAAGACCCGCTTACTAAAAAAGTAAGGTGTATGGATAAGCTAGTAGACGAGCTTGCAAAGGGCAAAAAAATGGATAAAATTTTACGGCAAGCTTAAAATTTAATTTTACTTTTTTGCTTCTTGTAATTTATGGAAACTGATGTATGAGGCTAATAATAGTCCAAAAAATAATACTGCCATTAAACCATAAGGTACAAATGGATCACCCACTGCAATATGAGCCACCAGCGCAGAAATATACATAATTCCAAAACCTACATACGCCCATTCTTTAAAGCGTTTAGGAATGGCAGGTACAATAAGTAATACCAGTCCAATGAGCTGGCCAATACTTATTTCTAGCGAAAGATACCGTGGAATAAGTACATGCTTTGAACCTTCTATAGCCATTTCTGAATTCATTTGCACTGCACTTAAGGCAAACAGGCAAATAATACTAGTGCTTACCCAATAGATAATTTTTGTTGTTTTCATGTATTGAATTTAAGGATATAAATGTAGTCAAAATGTTGAGCTTGCTAAATAAATTAATTCTGATAATCGTCTTGCATATTTATTTAACTTTGAAAGATGGAAGTAGCTGTTTTAAGAATCTTTAGAAAAGTGCACCGTTTAATGGGGGCTGTTTTATTTATCTTCTTTTTTGTTGTTGCGATAACTGGCGTTTTACTAGGATGGAAGAAAAATACAAACGGATGGCTTTTGCCCACAACTTCCAAAGGAACTTCTACCAACCTTGCAGTTTGGAAACCAATTGCAACATTACATACAATCGCTGATAGTGTTTTGCTAGAGCGTTTTGATAATACATTAGCCACTGATTTAGACCGTATCGATATTCGAAAAGATAAGGGTATTGTTAAGTTTGTGTATGCTAAACATTATTGGGAGGTTCAACTTGATGGAGCCACGGGTAATGTGTTACAAGTTAACATGCGCAAGTCAGATTTTATAGAAGATATACATGATGCTTCCTACTTAGATACTTATTTTAATACTAAAGGAGAACCCATAAAGCTTGCTTACACACTCATTATGGGTACTGCTTTATTTTTATTTTGCACTACAGGCTTTTGGCTTTGGTATGGCCCTAAACTTATTCGCAATAAAAAAAGAGGCTAATTAAACCTTTCTTTACAACTTATACATAGGGGCATTTTCGAATAATTCTTACATTGTGTAATAATCATACAATATGGAATTAATTGGACCTATTAGTCAATTGTTGAGTTTACGGGATTTGCCACATAAAGGGCGCATCAATGATAGTGCTCTTTATACAATTTCAAATGCTGGAATTGCAATTGATAATGATACAATTGTGGCAGTTGATTCTTGGGATGTATTAGTTGTGTCGTACCCAAATGCAACTAAACGTGAACTTGACCAAAATTATGTTGCGGTTCCTGGTTATATCGATTGTCATACACACCTCTGTTTTGGTGGCAATAGAGCACGTGATTTTGCACTCCGTAATGCTGGTGTTTCTTATTTAGAAATTGCACAGTCGGGTGGAGGTATTTGGGATACGGTAACCCAAACAAGAAAATGCACAGAATTTGAGTTATCTCAAATTGTCATTAAAAACGCGAACAAACAATTACAATTAGGAATAACAACTACTGAAGTTAAAAGTGGCTATGGACTTTCGGTTGAGGAAGAAATAAAAATGCTACGGGCTATTCGTAACGGTGGCAAGGAAACGCCTGCAGACCTTGTGGCTACTTGTTTGGCTGCGCACCTTAAACCCAAAGATTTTAATGGTACAAATGAGGCTTACTTAGCTCATTTAATTACAAATTTATTTCCTGTTTTAAAGTCTGATCATCTTACAAATCGTATTGATGCCTTTATAGAAACTTCTGCTTTTTCTGCATCAGAAATCGCACCTTATTTAAAATCGGCAAAGGAGCTTGGCTTTGATATTACTATTCATGCCGATCAATTTACCACAAGTGGTTCGGAAGTTGCTGTACAAATCGGAGCAATTTCTGCAGATCATTTAGAAGCATCAGGAGATAAAGAAATTGAATTAGTTGCACAATCAAATACCATAGCAGTTGCATTACCTGGTGCAAGTGTAGGACTTGGGTGTCCTTTTGCGCCAGCAAGAAAAATATTGGATAAAGGAGGTGCTTTAGCTATTGCGTCTGATTGGAATCCAGGATCGGCACCAATGGGAGATTTGGTATGTCAGGCTTCCATACTTGCTACATTTGAAAAACTAACAACCGCCGAAGTCTTTGCTGGTATTACGTTTAGAGCGGCAGCGGCACTTAATTTATTTGATCGTGGAAGACTCATTGCAGGCAATAAAGCAGATTTTATTTTGTATCCCTCCACCGATTATAGAGACATACTTTATTATCAAGGTTCTTTGCGTCCTTCTCAAGTTTGGAAATCAGGAAAACTAGTTGGCGTATAATTTATTTCATGATATAATGATACAACCTATGACTTTTAAGGAAATGATTTTACAGGGCATACCTGAACAACTGCCCAATAAAAAATCAAGAGATGATAAATATTCTCATGCACCCAAGCGAAAAGATATACTTACCTCTACCGAAAAAAAACTAGCAATCGCTAATGCACTGCGTTATTTTCCAGCATCTTGGCATGCAGTTTTGATTGAGGAGTTTGTAGAAGAATTAAAATTATATGGTAGGATTTACATGTACCGTTTTATGCCAGATTATGAAATGTACGCAAGGCCGATACATGAATATCCTGCAAAGTCTAAGCAGGCTGCGGCTATCATGCTTATGATTCAAAATAATTTGGATCCAGCAGTAGCGCAACATCCTCAGGAATTAATTACCTATGGAGGTAATGGAGCAGTGTTTCAAAACTGGGCTCAATATCTTATTACCATGAAATACCTGGCTCAAATAACAGACACGCAAACTTTACACATGTACTCTGGACATCCTATGGGAATTTTTCCGTCCTCTGTAGAAGCCCCACGTGTAGTTGTCTCAAATGGTATGATGATTCCTAATTATTCTAAACCAGAAGATTGGGAACGTTATAATGCAATGGGTGTTACCCAATATGGCCAAATGACAGCTGGTTCATATATGTATATTGGACCGCAAGGAATTGTACATGGTACTACCATTACCGTGATGAATGCTTTTAGAAAAAAATTAGGTGCTGGCGTAAGCCCCAATGGAAGAATATTTTTAACAGCTGGTTTAGGAGGTATGAGTGGCGCGCAACCCAAAGCTGGAAATATTGCAGGTTGTATTACAGTATGTGCAGAGGTGAATGCGAGTGCTGCTATAAAAAGATTTGAACAAGGATGGGTTGATAAGCTTACCCATAACCTCGATGAATTAATTGACATTGTAAAAGAAGCCGTATCCAATAAAGAAGTGGTATCTATTGCCTATGTTGGGAATGTTATTGATGTATGGGAGCGTTTTGATACCGAAAATATTATTGTTGATTTAGGATCTGATCAAACCTCACTTCATAATCCTTGGGCTGGTGGTTATTACCCTGTGGGACTTTCATTTGAAGCGGCCAATGATATGATGGCCAATCATCCAGAACAATTTAAAGAGGTTGTTCAAGCCTCACTGCGTCGTCATGCAGATGCAATAAATAAACATACCTCAAAAGGGACTTACTTTTTTGATTATGGAAATGCATTTTTATTAGAAGCGTCAAGAGCTAATGCAGATGTAATGCACGATAATCATATCGATTTTAAATATCCAAGTTATGTGCAAGATATTTTAGGACCCATGTGTTTTGATTATGGCTTTGGACCATTTAGATGGGTTTGTACTTCTGGCTCCCATGAAGATTTAAAACGTACCGATCAAATAGCTGCAACTGTGTTAGAATCAATGCTAGCTAATGCCCCAGCGTCTATTGCACAGCAGTTACAAGATAATATTACATGGATTAAGGAAGCTGAAAAAAATAAATTAGTAGTAGGTTCTAAAGCAAGAATTTTATACGCCGATGCAGAAGGTAGAGCAAAAATTGCTGCCGCATTTAATAAAGCGATTGGTGATGGAACCATTACGGCGCCTGTTGTTATTGGTAGAGACCATCATGATGTAAGTGGAACCGATTCGCCATACCGAGAAACTAGTAATATTTACGATGGCAGTAAGTATACAGCAGACATGTCTATTCACAATGTAATTGGAGATAGTTTTAGAGGCGCGACTTGGGTGTCTATTCATAATGGTGGTGGGGTAGGTTGGGGCGAAGTAAGCAATGGAGGATTTGGACTTGTATTAGATGGAACGGATGCATCAAAAACGAAATTAGAAAATATGTTGTTTTATGATGTCAACAATGGTATTGCACGCAGGGCATGGGCTAGAAATAGTGGTTCACTGGAAGCTATTGAACGTGAAATGAAAAGAAGTCCTAACTTAACCGTAACCATGCCTAATTTGGTCGATGAAAAATTGTTACAGCAAATTCAATAATTTTTATGAAGCATCATCTAAATCCTTCTTCTACGAATTGGTTGGGCAGACATTCAGATAGTCAATTGTACTGGCATGAACTTGTGCAATTAGTTGCTGATATGCAAATTAAAGAAGGACAGGATCCTAAAGTTGCATTGTTGGGATACGCTGTTGAAGCGGGTGTTCTACGAAATGGTGGCAGAAGCGGCGCAAAAGATGGGCCTGATCGCATTCGAAAAATGTTAGGGCCGCTGGCCAATCATTTAAATGATGCAGTATCAGTTTATGATTATGGAAATATAGTTGTCGAAGATGACGATATAGATGCTGCTCAATTATTGATGCGCGATACCATTTATGCTTGTTTACAAGAAAATCATTTGCCTATTATTTTAGGCGGTGGTCACGACGCAGCTTATCCGCATTATTTAGGCATTCAAAAATACCTAGAAACTACTGGCCAAACAGTTGGTATTATTAACTTTGATGCTCACTTTGACCTTCGTCCATTAATAGACGGAAAAGGCCATTCAGGGTCTCCATTTTTTCAAATCGCAAATCAATTTTCCAACTCATTTAATTATTTGGTTCTAGGTATTCAAAAAGCATCTAATCCAAAAACTTTATTTGAAACTGCTTCTTCTCTTCATTGTAATTTTTTGGAAATAGAGCAGTTTAACATAGCACACTGGGATCTTGTAAAAAATAACATTACTGATTTTATTGGATATGTTGATAAAGTTTATGTAAGTATCGATTTAGATGGATTTTCATCGGCGTATGCGCCTGGTGTTTCTGCCCCTTCGCCACTTGGATTTACGCCGGAAATAGTATGGAAGACACTAGATGTAATTATACAATCAAACAAATTAATAAGTGTTGATATTGTAGAATTATCTCCACCATACGATCAGGACAATGCCACTGCTAGATTAGGAGCAAGATGCTTAGAATATATTGTTCGAACAATAAGCCGCTAATAAATTATTAGTGCCCAAAGCTTCCTTTAAACGCTGGAACATTTACTAATTCTAGTGTTATATTTTTTTCGGCGGCCGTATTTTTGAAATCATAAATGATTTCTAAAATATCTAAATCTATATAATGCGCGTTTGTTCCATCTATAACAACATGCGTTCCGTTTTCAATTTCAAATAGTTTAACAGCCAAGCTGCCTTTATTTAAGAATGTCACATGCTCTGTTAACTGAATGGTGATAGCGCCACCTTCTTTTTGTTTATCGTGGTGAATTAAATAATCTCTTCTAAAATTGGCGCGTAAAATATAAAAGATAGCAACTATCATACCCAGTGCAATTCCTTTTAATAAATCGGAAAATTGAATCGCTACTACGGTAATAATAAACGGTATGAACTGTTCCCAACCAAGCTTATACATTTGTTTGAATAATGAAACTTTAGCTAGTTTATAACCTACAACAAGTAAAACAGCGGCTAAACAAGCCAAAGGAATTTTATTTAAAATAGAAGCTAGTAAAATAACACTTAGTAATAAAAATATACCATGAATAACGGCCGACAATTTTGTTTTAGCACCTGCATTAACGTTAGCAGAGGTTCTTACAATAACCGCTGTAACAGGTAATCCTCCAATTAGTCCTGAAATAACATTGCCTAAACCTTGGGCTTTTAATTCACGATTGGTAGGTGTAATTCTTTTTTGTGGATCTAATTTATCACCAGCCTCGGTACTTAATAAACTTTCGAGACTAGCTATAATTGCTATGGTAACAGCAAGTATATAAACTTTTGGTTGTAAAAATCCAGAAAGGTCAGGGAAAGTAAATTGTTGTGCAAACGCTCCAATTGAATCTGCTACAGGGAGTTTCACTAATTGTGTATCTACTAATTGTAAGGTAGGATTGTACACGCCCATAAATTCGTTGATACCCGTTCCAACAATTACAGCAATTAATGCACCTGGCACCCATTTGCTAATTGCAAACTTTTTAATAAATGGTAAATCCCATATTAATATAATAGCAATTGAGATACTTGAAATTACTATAGACATGATATGATAAGGCGTTGCTAATCCTTTTACATATCCAACGGCGATAGGTGCTTGTTTTAAAATTAAAATGATTCCAATAGCGGCAAGCATGCCCTTAATAACACTTGATGGAAAGTAATAACCAATTACACCCGCTTTTAAATAGCCTAGTATAATTTGAATAATACCAGCAAGTACAACTGCCAATAAAAAAATATTATAATTACCAAGGTCGTTAATGCCATTTAATACAATGACGGTTAAGCCCGCTGCAGGGCCTGTTACACTTACGTTTGAACCACTAGCAAGTGCAACAACAATGCCGCCCACAATACCTGCAATGATGCCAGAAAATAAAGGTGCTCCTGAGGCTAATGCAATGCCAAGGCAAAGTGGTAAGGCTACTAAAAACACAACAAGACCTGCAGGTAAGTCTTCTTTTAAATATTTAAATGTTAGTTCTGGTGCTTTGTTTTTCATTATTTTTTTATTGAATAGCTCTAATAATTTTTAAGTGATGGTTGGTGTGTACTGTAAAAAAACGAAGCGTTTTAGGCACAATCAAATCACCAAATATTGGATGTGTAAAATATTTATTTTGCTGGGTGGTACTAAGTGTTTGCAAATTGGCTTTTGCAATTTCTATTTCTTCAATAATCTCTTCTTTCGAAATTGTTTTTTTAGGAATTACAATATTAGGCGCTTTTACTTTACCCCTTGGAATATGATTGGTTAACATAATCAAGTAATAAAGGACGCTAAACTTAGGTTTTGCTTGTGAAGGGTCTGAATTTACAATGGCTTTTGTTATGGTGTTTATTACCTGACAACTATGGGCTATATGCCAGCCAATTGTTTCCCCAGAAATTGAGTCTTTTAGATTTTGGTGCAATTCGATATAGCTTTCTAGTTGGATTAGTTGGGCTATGTTTTTATCTAAACTGCTATTACTCATGCGATAAATATAGCCATTATCCTTCTTTTTTAGCACCCGATTGTAACAGTGTATCAATTTTATCGATGAGTAAGTGAATGGTATTATTTGTTACTTCTTCTACTTCTAATCCTGCTTTAATGCCGCCTACATGGTTAGGTGTTGTCATAAGTTCATAAAAACTTAATTTAAGTGCACCAGCAATTTGCTCAATACGATCTACAGAAATATCCGTTTTACCAGTTTCAATTTGACTGAGTGCACTTGGTGTGATAGATAATTGTTGCGCCAGAGCTCCTTGTCTAATGCCCAAACCCTCTCTGTGCCTGCGTATATTTCTACCGATTATCTCTTTAATTTTCATGGTTCAAATTAAATTAAATGTAGCTTAATTTTTTGAATATATTATTTATTCCATTTGTTTTTTTATAATAGATTGATTTACAATATATTAATAAATAAAAGGAAGTTTAATGAATAAATTTCTCTAAAATAAAAGAATTAACGTAAAAATAATTTAACTAAATTTAATCTCTAATTAACCAAAATTATAAACAATGAAAAAACTAACTGTTTTTTTGACGTTTGCTTTGCTACTAATAGCTGAAGCATACGCTCAATCCCCTCGAACAGTTACCGGAAAGGTAACCGATGACAAAGGAACACCACTTAGCGGTGTTACAATTAGTGCTGTTGGAATGAACAAAAATGCACTTTCAGAAAACAATGGAACATTTTCAATCCAAGTTTCTGAAAAAGTAAAAAGTTTAAAAATTACTTATGTAGGATTTGATTCTAAAGAAGTAAGTATTTCAGGTGTATCAACTGTTACGGTTTCTTTATCTCCAGAAGATAAAGCCTTAAATGAAGTAGTAGTAGTAGGATATGGTACGCAAAAGAAAAGAGATATCACAGGAAGTATCGCTAGTGTTAAAGGTGAAGCTTTAGCAAACAAGCCTACACAAAGTTTTGAACAAGCTTTGGGTGGTAGGGCTGCTGGTGTACAAGTAGTAATTCCTAGTGGTGTATTAAATGCGCCACCTGTTTTAAGAATTAGAGGTGCAAACTCTATTTCATTATCATCATACCCACTTATCGTAGTAGATGGAGTGCCTGTATTTACAGGTGATGGTAGTTCTACAAGTGCTGCTGGTAACGTTTTGTCTTCTATCAATCCAAATGATATTGAAAGTGTTGACGTTGCTAAAGATGCTGCTGCAACTGCTATTTATGGTAGCCGTGCTGCAAATGGTGTGTTATTTATTACCACTAAAAAAGGTAAGCCGGGCCGTTCTAAAGTAACATTAGATAGCTGGATTGGATTTAGTAACCCGCAGCGTTTACAACAAGTATTGGACGCACAACAATACACCGATTATAAAAATGAAGCGTTAAGAAATGCTGGAACATTTAATGCAGCAACAAATGCTTTTGCAACAACTGTTGGTGCCGATGGTAAAATCATTAATACCAATTGGGCTGATATCGTTTATCGTCAAGGTTTACAACATAGTAACACCATTAGTTTATCTGGTGCGAATGAATCTACTAGCTATTATTTTTCTACTGGTTATACAGAGCAAGAAGGTATCATCAATAGAAATGATTTTAAGCGTTTAACATTATTAATGAATGTAGATCATAAAGCAGGTAAGTTTTTTAGCATGGGTGGTAAAATCCAATACACAAGCGATAAAAACACAGCTGCAACAAGTTCTGGATCATTGGGTGATGCATTTGCAACAGCTGGTTTAGGTCGTGTGGCTTTAATTACTGCACCAAACGTTGGTCCTTTCAACGCAGATGGTTCTTATAACCAAGCAAATGGATTGATTGGTGTTATGGGCAATAAATTAGGTCAAGTTGGTTTTTACAATCCACAAATTACGATGGATTTAAATAGATCTAATAGCTATGGCGAACACTTAGTTAGCAATTTATATGCACAGTTCAAACCTGTTAATTGGTTAGCTGTAAGAACACAATATGGTCTTGATTATTTAATGGTTGACAATGATGTTTTTTCTCATCCATTATCAGGAGAAGGTTTTTCAACTACAGGTTCTGTTTCTGCTATTTTTAACAAAAACAAACGTTGGGTTTGGACAACCACTGCTCAATTTGATAAAGTGTTTGCACAAGACCATACTGTAAGTGTGCTTGCTGGTATTGAGCAACAAAAATCTGACCAAAACAGTTATGGTTTAAACCGTGTAACTGTTGCGGATCCTGCATTTACAAACATTCAGGGTGGATGGGTTACACCTAACACTTCTGGACTAGGTATTGGAGAAAACTATTTGTACTCAGAGTTTGCTCGTGGACAATATAATTATAAAAGAAAATATTTCTTAACGGCTAACGTACGTAGAGATGGCGCATCTCAATTAGGTGTGAATAGTAAGTATGGTATTTTTTGGGGTGTGTCTGCAAGCTGGGATGTGTTATCTGAAAAATTCATTCAGAACATCAAGTTAGACAAAGTATTTAGCAGCTTACGTTTAAGAAGTAGCTATGGTAAAGTTGGTAATATTGGTGGCTTAGGAAACTTTGCTTCATTGTCAACATTTAGCTCTGGTTTATATGGAAGTGCTGGAACTGTAGGTTATAGCCAAGCAGGTAATCCAAACCTTACTTGGGAAACTAGTAAAAAAACGGATGTTGGTTTAAACTTTGGTTTATTTAATGATCGCTTAACTGCAGAAATCGGATACTATAATAGTAACAACGACGGTTTATTATTATTTGTACCACAACCTCCATCTGCTGGTTTACCATCAAATATCCCTACCAACATTGGTTCTATGTACAATAGAGGTTTTGAATTTGATATTAAATACAACGTAGTTCAAAACAAAGATTTCTCTTGGACTACTTCATTTAATTTATCAACCAACGATAATAAAGTATTGTCTTTAGCACCTGGTATCACTAATATCATTGGTTCTACAGGTGGCCTAGAAAACCCAAGCATCACAATGCCTGGTCAACCAATTGGTATGTTGTTTGTAACAAGAACAGCGGGCGTTGATCCAGCTTCTGGACGTAGAATTTTCTTGAATGCTCAAGGTAGACAAGTATTATTCCAACACGTTGCACCAGCGGGTCAATCTCGTTTCATGTATGCAGATGGTAGCGTAGCTCCAACTGTAAGTAGTGCAGATGCGATTGTATACAAAAATACACACGCTAAAATATTTGGTGGTTTTGAAAACAATCTTCGATTCAAGAATTTTGAATTGAATGCTTTATTTACTTACCAAATGGGTAACTGGTTGTATTATGGTACACAAGCTGGTTTAAGAGACCAACGTTTCTGGAATAATGAAGTAGGTGTATTAAATAGATGGCAGAAAGCTGGAGATGTTACTGAATTTCCAAGAGCTGTGTTTGGAGATAACGTTTCAAACGGTTCTTCTTTCCCACTTGACATCAATGTATTTAAAGGTGATTTTATTAAGTTAAGAACCCTAACAATTGGATACAATATTCCAAAAAATATGTTGGAAAAAATCAAAATTTCAAATGCTCGTTTTTATGTTTCAGGAAACAACTTGCTTATCTTAACAGCATATCCAGGACCTGATCCTGAGGTTTCTTCAAACGGAAATGGCACTACCAATTTTGGTGTTGACAGAAACACCGTAGCTAACCAACGCACAATTACTGTTGGTATCAACGTTGGGTTCTAATTGTTAAACTATTAATTAAGAAAAATGAAAAAGAATCTATTATACATTTTGATGGCAGCAGGTCTTGTTCAAATGACCTCTTGTGCCAAAGAAAATTTTGTAAATCCGGTTCCTACCAACGTAATTTCTGATCTTACTGCATTTGATAGTAAGGATAGAGTTGAAGGACAGGTAAGAGCAATTTATGCCTCTATTAAAAATTCAGGTATGTACGGTGGTCGTTACCAAATATTTAACGATATCCGTGGTGGTGATTTTATGAATGAAAGAACCAACGTAGTTACGGGTTTTGATGTTTGGAACTATACGCCTTCAAACAGTTCTACCAACTCGGTTCAAAACCATTGGTCAAGAGCCTACTATGTAATTAACTTAACAAACGTTTTTTTAGAAGGCATGGCCGCTAAAGGAACTGCAGTTGTTGGTACTCCACTTTCTAATAACTACCAAGGCGAGGCACGTTTGCTTAGAGCTTTAAGTTATTACTCTTTGCTACAATTATATGCACGTCCTTTTTGGGATGGCAATGGATCTAAGCCTGGTGTGCCAATGCGTTTAAAAGGTAACACAGGTTCTGATGATTATGCAAAAGCAAGAGCAACAGTAGCAGAAGTGTACACACAAATTTTAGCAGATTTAGATTTTGCTGAAACCAATTTGCCTGCTAGTTATAGCACTGCTTTAAACAATACCATTCGCGCGCACAAGAATACGGCGATTGCTCTAAAAACTAGAGTTTACATGAGCATGGGTCGTTATTCAAATGTGATTACTGAAGCTAATAAAATAGTAAGCAGTGCAGCACCTTATACTGCTGCATCTGGTGTAGCGCATGCGTTGCAATCAGATATTACGAATGTATTTAAAGCGCCTTATACAACTACCGAATCTATTTTGTCTATGCCATTTGCTTCTAATGAAGCTCCAGGTACACAAAACCAATTAGGCTATTATTATGGCCCTGCAGCATTTAATGGTGGTAATGGAGAGTACTCTTTATTATCTACTGGTATCATTGCTGATGCAGGTTGGAAAACAACCGATAAAAGAAGATCTATGATTGGTGTATATGGTGGTAAAAGCTATTTAACAAAATACAGTGTAGCTTCTATCTTTACTGACTATGCACCTGTAATCAGATATGCTGAAGTACTACTTAGTTTAGCAGAAGCAAGAGTGCGTTCAACTAATACTGTAGATGCACAAGCAATTGCTTTATTAAATGCAGTACGCGGTCGTTCAGATGCATCAACTGTATTTACAGCTGCAGACTTTGCTAACTCAACAGCATTAGCTGATGCAATTGTAAAAGAAAGACGTATCGAGTTATTGGGAGAGGGTGTTAGAGGTACTGATATTACTCGTTTAGGTCTTCCTTTGCCAGCAAAACCTGGTGTAGGTGAAATTAAAGCAGATGCACAACAGTATATCTGGCCTATATCTTCTACAGAGTTATTATTAAACCCACTTTGTAAAGACAATTAACATTTTCTCTTGCATATTAAAAGGGTCCAGTTAGTTTCTAACTGGGCCTTTTTTATTTCCCTGAATAGCCCCGAAGCGCGCATATATACCTAACAAGCCAACATATTTATTAAATTTGGCTATATTGCAAGCACCAATTTATGTCTATGAAAAAAGTCTTTGTCGTTTGTTTGTATTTGCTCTTCTCTTTTACGATTAGTTTTGGGCAAGGAGCTAAAATCGATTTTTCTCAAAAGCCACCTAACCTTGATTCGTTGCTACCAAAAATAGCAGCTGAAAAAAATGATAGCGCCAGATATTATTTAGCCTTGTCGGCATTAACGATTTCCGAAACCAATCCGGTAGAGGATATGCATAACTCTGAAATTATTTTATTGCACGGCCAAAAAAATAATGATTTAGTATGTCAGTTGTTAGGCTATGCTTGTTTATGTTACGATTATATTGCTTTTGGAAATAAAGTAAAAAGTTTAGAGTTTGGTATTAAAGCAAATCAAGTTGCCGAAAAAGCCAATGATGATAGATTAAAAACTTTTGGCAAAGCCATGCTAGCCCTCACTTATTTAACAATGGGTGATTTTGAAAAATCTATTTCATATAATAAAGCAGCTATTGAAGCGGGTTCTAAATATGAACCTGACATTATTTCTATTTGTGCGGTCAATGATATGGGCACTATTTATTTAGCCATGGGCAAAATTGATTCGGCACTTATTTACACACAAAAAGCATATGAACTTGCTATCAAATCAGGCATTAAATATTGGTTAACTTCTACTTATTTACAATTTGGCAGTATACATGCCGCCATGAAAAATTCTGGGTTAGCATTAAATTATTGGAACTTAGCATTAGAGGAAGCAAATAGAATTGGCTCTCCAAAATTTGCAAGTACTGCTTATAATGCCATTGCGCAATACTACTACGCTTCCAATCAAACAGATTCGGCTAAACTCTATGCCACCAGGGCCATTTCAAGCGTCAAAAACACTGCTTTTTATACCTTAAATATAGATCCAGCAAAGCTTTTATTAAACATTTATCATGATAACAATATTGATAGTGCTTTTAAATATTCTGAAATCTATAGAATTGCAAATGACAGCGTTTCTAATATCAGAGCGCTGCAACAAGCACAGTTAATGGCTGTTGAAGAAGAAGCACGACTTGCAGAATTAAAACTAGAAACAGATCAATCAAATGAAGCGCGCAAACAAAATTTAGAATATACTTTTTTAGGACTTGGTATTATTACTTTTTTAATGGTCTTTATTTTGTTTAGTAGAAAACATATTACGAATACAAAAGTGATTCAGTTTTTAAGTGTTGTTTCTTTATTAATGGTGTTTGAATTTATCAATTTATTAATCCATCCAGTTTTAGAAAAAATAACGCATCATTCACCTTTTTTGATGTTGTTAAGTCTTGTGGCATTAGCAGCACTATTAATTCCTATTCATCATAAATTGGAACATTGGGCCGTTAATAAATTAATTGAAAAAAATAAACAGGCCAGATTAGAAGCTGCTAAAAAAACAATTGAACAATTAGAAAAAACGGCGCATTAATATGTCTAGACTTTATAAGTGTATACTGTTCATGCTATCATTGCACCTATGCATGATTGCAACTGCACAAAAAACAACGGTTTGGATTGTTAGACACGCCGAAAAGGACACTGCATATGTGAATCGTCAGGATCCAGATTTAACAGCTACGGGTCAGCAAAGAGCCCTTGATTTGGCTGCTTATCTACAAAAAGAAAATATTATTAAAGTTTTTTCTACAGACACAAAAAGAACCAAGCAAACAGCAAAGCACGTTAAAGCTCCATTAGAAATTTATAATCCTAAAAATTTAACGGGCTTACTTGAAGTATTAAATCAACAAGTAAAAGGCAAGTCTGTATTGATTGTAGGCCATTCCAATACTGTTTTAGAAACCATTGAAGCGCTTGGTGGTAAAAGGCCCGTACCACTTTTAACTGATGATGACTACGATTACATATTTAAAATAGAATTGGAAGCTACTAAGTCTGCTGTTGTAAGCTTTTATCACTTTGGACAGTATCATAGAGGCGGAACAGCTACTATGAAATAGCATTAACCTATTTCTTTTTAAAAAGGTCCAACAAAAGTTTAGTTTTTAAAGTAGTTCGGTTAATTTAGGTACTCTAAACTACTTTATATGTTTAAAAAATCGGTTCTATTTGTAACCCTATTTGTTGTTACAATTGTTGGTCAAGCACAAGAAGTACCATCACCTAAATCTCATTTTGGATTTAATATTGGCGATACCTATCAGTTGGCCAATTACACGCAAACCGAATCTTATTTACAAAAGTTAGCAGCCGTTTCTAAAAAAATGAAGCTCCAAAGTATTGGTACCACCGAAGAAGGTCGTACACAGTACATGGTGATTGTTTCTGATCCTGCAAACTTGTCAAAACTTGCTAAGTATAAATCGATTTCACAACAAATGGCTAGAGCAGAAGGCATATCGGATGCTACTGCTAAACAACTTGCCAACGAAGGCAAAGCGGTTGTATGGATAGATGGTGGTCTGCACGCCAATGAAGTGCTTGGCATTCACCAGTGGATAGAAACTTTATATCAACTTTTATCTCGAAACGACGATGAAACAAAAAGAATTTTAAAATCTACCATCATATTATTTGTGCACGCCAATCCGGATGGTCAAGAACTTCAATCTAATTGGTACATGCGTAATGCGGATACTTTAAAACGCAACACAGCCAATTTGCCAAGGCTCTATCAAAAATATATTGGTCATGACAACAATCGTGATTTTTATATGACCAATATGAGTGAGTCGCGTAACATGAGCTTGCAACAGTATGTAGAGTGGATGCCACAAATTTTATACAATCACCACCAAACCGGACCGGCTGGAACCGTTGTGGCTGGCCCTCCTTACCGTGATCCATTCAATTATGTGTATGATCCATTATTGATTACAGGCATTGATCAGTTAGGTGCAGTTATGAGTACAAGACTGAATGCAGAAAATAAACCAGGCTATACCATGAAAAGCGGTTCAGTATATTCTACATGGTGGAATGGTGGATTAAGAACAACAGCGTATTACCATAATATTATTGGCCTCTTAACAGAAATGATTGGGAATCCTACACCCATGAAAATTCCATTTGTGCCTTCAAGGCTCATCCCTAATAGTGGTACACCATTTCCGATTGCTCCACAAAAATGGTATTTCAGAAACTCAATTGATTATTCTGTTTCATTAAACTATGCAGTATTAAATTATGCATCGCGCCATAAAGATGAACTACTCATGAATATATATACCATGGGTAAAAATTCTATTAATGCGGGTAACAAAGATTATTGGACACTATCTCCAAATAAAGTTGAAATGGTGAATGATTTAATGAAGGCGGATCAAAAAGAACTACGTGCCGATACGATTTCACTTCAATACTATGATAGAGTCTATAAAAATCCAAAACTTCGGGACGCGCGTGGTTATATCATACCAATAACGCAAACAACTACTGCTACCAATTTTGTAAATATTTTAATAAAGAGTGGTATCCGTGTAGAAAAAGCAACTAAAAACTTTGAAGTAAATGGTAAAAGTTATGAAGCGGGTTCTTATGTTGTAAAAACAAATCAGGCGTTTAGACCACACGTGATTGATATGTTTGAACCGCAAGACCATCCTAACGATTTTCAATATCCTGGTGGCCCACCAGTAAGACCTTACGATGCAGCAGGCTGGACGCCGGCTTACACCATGGGCCTCGAGTTTGACCGTATACTAGAACCGTTTGATGGCCCATTTGAAACTATCCCGTATGGTCAAGAACAAAAACACATTGGTTCATTTACAAAGTTAGCAGGTGCTGTTGGCTATACATTTGCTACCAACGAAAACGCAAGTTTTGTGCTTGTAAATGATTTATTAAAAGAAGGGATTGAAGTAGAAAAAACGAGCGAACATTTTTATGTAGCTGCTTCTGAAAAAGTAGCAGCTATTTTAGAAAATGCAGCAGCAAAAAATGGTGTAAAAATAGTGAGTGTATCGCAAAAGCTTTCTTCAAATAGTATTCCTGTAAAGCCTAGTAGAATAGCACTCTGGGATGTATATGGGGGTTCAATGCCATCAGGCTGGACAAGATGGATTTTTGAACAGTATCATTTTCCATTTACACTTGTATACGCAAAAGAAATCAATGCCGGTAATTTAAAAAGTAAGTACGACGTTATATTGTTTGTTGGTGGTGCTATTCCTGCATACCGTTCTGAAACCTCAGCAAATATTGGTATGGGCGAATTTGAAGGTAGAGAGCCGAATGAAAAAGATATCCCTGAAATGTACCATGCCCGGCTTGGCAGAATTACTGCAGCAAAATCTATTCCTGCTTTAAAACAGTTTGCAGAAGAAGGAGGCACTATTATTACTGTTGGTAGCAGCGCTAATTTAGCCTACCATTTTAAATTACCTGTACGCAATGCACTTGTGGAAATGGTGAATGGAAAAGAACGTCCACTCCCTGGCGAAAAATTTTATATTCCTGGATCTGTCATGCAGGTAGCAGTTAACAATACACTTACTGCCAATTGGGGTATGAAGCCAACGGCAGATGTTTATTTTAGTGCTAGTCCAGTATTTAATTTACTACCTAATGCTACTGCAAGCGGCGAAATAACACCACTTGCTTGGTATGCATCAGAAAAAACGCTTCGCAGTGGTTGGGCATATGGACAATCTTACCTAAATCAAACAGTTGCCGCATTTTCTGCTACTGTGGGTAAAGGTAAACTGGTGGTGTATGGTCCTGAAATAACCTTTAGAGGTCAAACGCACAGCACGTACAAAATGTTATTTAACCACTTATACCTAGACAAATAAACGATTAACTTTTGATATGGTACGCTGCAGAAATTTCTTTTTGTAGCGTATCAATTTTTTTATCGAGTTCGTTATAAAAGTAACCCACAATAAATCGGTCTAAATCGTATCGTAAATTTAGTTGTCTATTGTTGTATTCTTTAAGTAGGATTGGATCGTTAGTCATTAAAGTTGCACCTTCTTTGATTGCTTTGGTTTTGGGATCAATATAATTGGTGCCATCAAAAATTTTGTAGGTCATATTTTTGATGCTTGATTTGTAGCCATCTATTGTAACGCCTTCATATCTATTAATTTGGGTAATTAACTGCCAGTACTCTGAAATGAGGGTTGCTACTTTTTTATCTCTAATTAGTCGCATACCACCTGATCTTAATTGAGCAGATGTTCTGTCAATAAATGTAATAGGTCTATTACCTCCTGTTTTTAAACTAGAACGGTATAATAGTATGATATTTTGAGGTGTTAATTGATTGCTTGATAAGATATTGATTGCTGTATCTAAATAACTGATTTGTGTTGTGGTAAAATTTCTAGTAGCGGCAATTTCAATTTTGTCTTTTGCAATATCTTCTAAAAAGCTTTCCATGTACTGCTTTTCTCTTAGACTTTCGATATAATGTTCTCTTTGATTTTCTGCAAAAAAACCAAGTGTTACAGCAAAAAATAGCATAAAAAATTCCAAAAAATATTCTGATATTTTTTTCTTGTGTGCTGGGTGGTGAGCGTGATGTACTTCCATGATTTTAAATTATCACTAAAAATAAGATATTTTTAAAATTTGAAGCATACTTACATAAAAAGAGCCCAGCAAAATTGCTAGGCTCTTACTTTAAGATATTCTTTGTGGGTATAACTTTAATTTATTTTGGTAATACCACTGCATCAATTACATGGATAACACCATTTGTTGCAGTTAAATCAGCGACTACAACTGTTGCTGAATTCCCTTTTTCATCTGTTAAAGTCACTTTACCTTGTTTGATAGAAGCTACAAGTTTGTTACCACTAACTGTTGTAAGTGATAAAGAACCACCATTTGCTTGAATAGCTTTTACAACTGCAGCAGCATCAAATGTGCCAGCAATTACGTGGTAGGTTAAAATTTTAGCTAAGGTTGCTTTGTTTTCTGGCTTTAATAATGTTTCTAAAGTTCCAGCTGGAAGCTTTGCAAATGCTGCGTTTGTTGGAGCAAATACAGTAAAAGGACCAGCACTTTGTAAGGTTGGTACAAGGTCTGCAGCAGTTACACCTGCTACCAATGTAGTGTGTTCTTTTGAACCAACTGCAATGTCAACGATTGTTTTTTGCGCTTGCGCAGCAAATGAAGTTGTTAATACAGTTGCTATAACTGCGACGAATAATTTGAATTTCATATTGTTATGTTTAGACTATAGAACAAATTATTAGACAGATTGTTCGATGAGTTAATTGTTAATTCTTATTAAGTCCAATTACGATTTATTAGTCTTATATTTAAAGAAAACAAGTTCTTTATGTTTAAAAATTTTACAGCATCTGATTTTTTAATGTTCACCGCTGCATTTCTGTCTTTGATTTTTTCTGAACTATTATGGTTTAAAGGAGAGAAAGAAGCAGCGATATTTATAGGCTTATGGGTTCCATCAATTCTTGGATTCGCAATTTTGCTAAAACTTATAAAAAATCAAAAATGATTGATATTATACCCTATTTTGCCGGTTTTATAACCCTACTTTTTGGAGTTGCATGTGTGCTTGCTTTAAATAAATATAAAGGATACAAATAATTATAAATGAGTAAACTATTAGACATATCTAGTAATTACTTTGATGCTTATTTTAATCCTGAAAAAATAAGAAAAGTAGAGTTGATCATTTTAAGGTTAGCGATATTCTCTTTTTTATTACATCTCTTTATTATTTTTTTAGGTAACAATGTTATTTATTTCAAAAATTTTCAGCACAGTTATCTAAAAGCAATTTATACGCCATTTAGTTTTATATTATTTTATGAAGTCTTTTTGCTCGTAATTATTATACCAAAATCTATTTCTGAATTTATTGGTAAACAATTTGAAGTTATTACCTTAATCACGCTTAGAAGCTTCTTTCATGACATTGCTGATTTAGACCTCATTCGAGCCATCGATATCAATAATCCTTTTTTTGTAAGTTTATTATATGATTTAGTAGCTTCACTGATTATGCTTGGTTTTACAATATTGTATTACCGTATTTATCAAAAAAATAGTGTAACAGAGCAATCTTCAGAGCTTACTAATTTTATCGGCATTAAAAAATTAGTATCGTTAGGGATGATACTAGTGCTTCTCCTATTAAGTGTTATAAGCCTTTACCACTGGGGCACCCAAATGATTGATGCGCTACGTATAAATAGCAATTATCCCAATCCTAATTCGGTTTTTTATGTCGACTTCTTTTCCATCATGATATTTGTGGATGTTTTATTATTAATCGTTTCATTTACGTATCATTTTAGTTTTTTTACCATTTTTCGAAATGCTAGTTTTATCATCACAACAATTTTAATTCGTATTTCTTTAACAATTGATAAGCCTATGAACTATATTGTGGTGCTCATTGGGTTTCTTTTTTCAATTATTGCTTTTTACTTGTATAGTATTAGAAAGCTAGTAAATAACAAAACAGTTTAGTTGATATGGTTTTCATTCTTATTCTTTTAGTTGGTCATTGGTTTTTATCTTTATTTTTTCATACATTTTTCTTGCACCGTTTTGCATCTCATAAAATGTACGAGACCAGTAAAAACTGGGAAAGGGTATTTTATGTATGTACATGGTTTTTTCAAGGTTCGTCCTATTTAGTACCCCGCGCTTATGGAGTCATGCACCGCATGCACCATGCATATAGTGATACAGAGAAAGATCCTCACTCACCTCATTTCTTTAAGGATATTTATGAAATGATGAAAAGTACCATAACTATTTACAGGTCCTTTTTATTAGGTCAAAATGTGCCCGATGCTGAGTTCACCAAAGACTACCTGCCTGTTTGGGAAAAATTAGACCGCTTTGGTCATCACATGCTTACAAGGTTGTCGTTTGTTGTATTATATACTGCTTTGTATTGGTATTTTGCACCTAATTATTGGTGGTTTTTATTGTTACCTATTCATTTTTTAATGGGACCGCTGCAAGGCGCTATTGTTAATTGGTGCGGTCATAAATATGGTTATCGAAACTTTGATAGTGTAGATCAGAGCAAGAATACTGGCCCTTGGGGTGTTTTATTAATGGGAGAATTATTTCAAAATAACCACCATCACAAAAAAGATGATGCCAATTTTGCAAAAAGATGGTTTGAGTTCGATATTACTTATCAGGTAATGCGTCTATTTAACTATTTGGGTATTATACAATTACGTAGGTTGTAATGGTTTGCTTTTAAAAGCTAAACCGTAAGCTCGTAACTAAATTACTTCCGGCAGCAACAATTCCAGAAGAATACGGCCTGTAGCGCTGATTGGTAATGTTTTCCCATCCTAGGTGTATTTGGAATTTACCAATATTATAATTCGCTTTTAGATTAATTGTATACCAGCTAGGGCAGAATGGTTTTCCGGTATTATCTAACGCATAAATAGCTGTTTTTGCTTTTTCACTAGGAGCTAAATTTTCGCTATTTATTTGACCATTAAACTGCGTGTTTAGTTCAAATGCAAACTTATTTTTTTGCCACTGAACAGCACTACTTCCAAATAAAGGTGGTGCATGCCTAAGCGGTACTTGTTCATTTTTTACATCATCTGTTTCATGGCCTTCTATCCAATTAAGTTTTGTTTGCCATTTGATGTATTTATTAAAAAATAGTTCCCAACCTAATTGTACGCCCCACACTTTCGCATTTGCTACATTCTGTATGGCGTTCACTCTACTTTTTGTTCCATCATACATAATAGAGTCTTGCCCGTTAAAACTAAAAGGTCTATTGGTTAACGCATTGTTTAAAGTTGTTGTAAAAACAGATAGGTAGTAATTAATTTTTCCTGGTTTATTATACTGTACACCAATTTCATAATTCCAGGCATATTCAGGTTTTAGTTGATTGTTGGGTACCACAACGTTTCCTGGAGCGGATTCAAAAACTTTTCCAATATCATCTATGTTTGGCATTCTAAAGCCTGAAGAAGCAAGCGCGTTTAGTTGTAAACGTTCGCTTGGTTTAAATACGAGTCCAATATTTCCTGTGAGGTTGCTATTAGTAATGTTGGACGATGTAAATGGAAATCTAAAAAACGTAGTATCAAAACTAGCTTTTGTTTGTCCTGTGTTATAGCGTAATCCAGTAGAGAAATTTAGTTTATCATTAATTTCTTTTTTGTAGCTGGCATACACTGCAAAAGAATTCCAGGTAGCGCCATCTGGATAGCGAGTTGCAACTTTATTTTGTAGGTTATTTGCAATATTTACATTAACAGCTTTTGATCCTACTACATTGCCTACCCATTCTGCTCCGTAAAAAATTTCATCATCTTCATTAATAGCCTTTGTAAAATCTATATTGATTGATGTGGCGTCTACATTTTCAGTTTGTGTTCTTTGGTTGTTATTGTTTCGTCTACGGTCTATTCTACTTTCTTCATATTGCTGATAAGCAACAACTAGTTTGGCTTCATTGTATAATTTGGTAGCTTTTTTATGCAGTATTTGAAGGTTTTGCATGGTCCAAAATTGTGGTCCATAATTCCATTCGGCAAAACGTAAATTACCAGATGCGTATTCTATTAATCTATCGTAGCGTGGAATATTTCCTGTTTTTGAATAATGAAATCCGTATTGAATATCCCAGTGCTCGCTTGGTTTATACCTTAATTTAGTAAGTAGATTATTTTGATGATAACCCGATTGCTTTTGAACATATGGGTTTGCGTTTTTTACAACTACATCTTGATTTCCAACACGCTCGATGTATTCTTTTCGTAAATAACTGTCTTGACCTCCATTTTTTCCCATTTGCAAATCACCAAAATCACTGGTGGTTAAGCTGGTTAAAAAAGAAAAGGTATTTGTAGCAATATTTATATTGGCATGCCCAGTTTTTTCTTGATTGGCAGATGCATACCTAACAAATGCATCACCTTTCACAAGCGTTTTATTTTCTGTAGCAAATTTTGGTTGTAGAGTATGAAAGTCCATCACCCCGCCAATAGCGTCACTACCATACATTAATGATCCGGGTCCAAAAATAACTTCCGCATCTTCGAGTGCTAAAGGATCAAAGGAAATAATATTTTGTAAATTTCCACTTCTGTAAATGGCGTTATTCATTCTCACCCCGTCTACTACCATTAATACACGGTTGGTAGCAAATCCTCTAATCATTGGGCTACCGCCACCCATCTGACTTTTTTGTATAAATACTTCACCCGTTACACCAATAGCATCTGCCATGGTTTGTGGATTTTGTAAACGTTGCTGCTTAAAATTAAATTTAGTAATGCGGTTGGGAACTTCATTAATTTTTCTTTCCCAACGGTTGTAATAAACGCTAACGGGACTTAGACTATTTGTAGTGTCTTTGCTTACTTGGGCAAATAAATAGGGAAGCGGTAATAAAATTAAAATAACAGCTAGGATGGTATTTCTATTATTGAAGCAATTAATTTTCAATCCTAGTTATTTTTCTTTTTTAGTTTTTCGTACTCTTTTTCTATTAACGAATCATTATCTCTGTAAAATGCATCTATATATTCAAATACAAAGGCAATGCTTAGTGCCAATGTAGGCCATTTTGGCCATGCATAAATCATGTTTTTTCCAAAAGTAAAATCATTATTACTTAACCAAATAATCCATAAAAATACAACGATGGTTAAGTAAACTAATCCGTTACGTTTTGTATTGGCTCGTTTTTTAGCAATTTTCCATAATTGTTCATCTCTTTGTTCCATATGGGGTGTTTTTACAAAATTAGCGTAAACTTCTCTTCATTTTTAATCAAAATAGTATTCGAAACATATAATTTTGTAACATGTTAAAGCAATTGTTGGCTTTTGCCTTTTTGGTTCTCATATCAGATTATTGTTTTTCCCAAAGTGATAGTACGGCTAAATTTAACTTGAGTGGTTATTTGGAAACCTATTATAGTTTCGATTTTTTAAAACCCTCAGCAACTCCAAAACCCGATTTTAATTACAATTATAAAAACCATAATCAGGTAAGTGTAAATCTAGCATTTGTAAAGGCTAACTATACGTCTAATAATTTTAGATCTAATTTAGCATTGATGGTTGGAGATTATGCTAAATATAATTTAAGTAGTGAGCCTAGTTGGGCCAAACCCTTGTTTGAAGCGAACATTGGATATAAGCCGTTTAAACAGCAGAATATTTGGATTGATGCTGGTGTAATGCCTTCTCACATTGGTTTTGAAAGTGCTATTGGGGGTGATTGCTATAATGTTACCAGGAGTATTTTAGCTGAAAATTCACCGTATTACGAGTCGGGTATTAAGGTAAGTTATACTGACCCCAAACAAAATTTATATATCGCTTTTTTAGTACTTAATGGGTGGCAAAAAATTGAAATACCGAGTTCAAATTTTACACCGAGTGTAGGTGTTCAAATAAATTACAAAGCCGCTAAAAACCTCGCGCTTAACTACAGCAATTTTATTGGGAGCATAAACCTTGATCCTTTAAAGGCACTCAGAACTTTTCATAATTTGTTTGCTATATATGAAGCTACGGAGCGCAGCTCTTTTATATTTGGCCTTGATATAGGTACTCAAAAATCAAAACAAACAAATACTGCCATTTGGTATACACCTATTTTTATTTCAAAAATTAAGGTTAACAGTAAGCATACCATTGCTGGTAGGGTAGAGTATTATCATGATAAAAATGAAATCATTATTCCTACGGCTACACTTAATGGTTATCAAACCTTTGGGGCATCTATAAATTATGATTATCAAATCTCACCCAAAATACTTTGGCGTACAGAGCTGAAGCGTTATACTTCAAAAGACCGGGTATTCAAGTACACCCAACAGCAGGGTAACCATACCGCTGCCACCATGGCGTTTATTGTAAGATTGTAAGCGACTAAAATTCAAGTTTTTTCCTACAAAATTTGCGTTTAAAAGGGAATGGGCTTAATTTCACAAATAATAACAAACATTAGTTAATGGGAAAGATATTGGTTATTGGCGCAGGTGGGCAATTGGGTACAGAACTTACAAAAGCCTTGGCAGAGAAATACGGTAATGAAAATATCATCGCTACAGATTTTCAGGATGCTGTAAAAGATAAATTTACTTACTGCAGGTTTGAAACATTAAACGTAATGGATAAAGCAGCGCTCGCTTCAATTGTTGAAACACATAGCGTTACTCAAATCTATCACTTGGCTGCGATACTTTCTGCGGCTGGTGAAAAAAATCCATTACAGGCATGGGATTTAAATATGGTTGGCTTACTCAATGTTTTGGAGATTGCTAAATCACATAAAATAGAAAAAGTATTTTGGCCTAGTTCGATTGCTGTTTTTGGGCCTAATACCATTCAGGAACAAACGCCTCAACAAACATTTAAAGATCCTAACACGGTGTATGGTATTTCTAAATTAGCGGGTGAACACTGGTGCGAATACTATTACAACACCTACGGCGTAGATGTTAGAAGCATTAGGTACCCAGGTTTAATTGGCTATAAGTCTTTACCAGGTGGCGGTACAACAGATTATGCGGTTGATATTTATCATAAAGCGGCATTATCTGAAAAGTTCACTTGTTTTTTAGATAAGGACACCTATTTGCCAATGATGTATATGGATGATGCCATTAACGCTACATTACAATTGATGGATGCAGATAAAGAAAGTTTAAGCATCAGAACGAGTTATAATATTTCGGGAATGAGTTTTTCTCCAAAAGAAATTTATGAAAATATATTGGCTTTTTATCCGAATTTTGAAATTGAATATCAGCCTGATTTTAGACAACAAATTGCCGATAGTTGGCCAAACAGTATCGATGATAGTGTTGCTAAAAAAGACTGGAACTGGAAGCCTGCCTACAATTTATCAAGTATGACAGCTACCATAGTAAAAAATTTACCAGAATATTTCAATTACAATACAACAAAGTAATTTATGTACGATCAATTTAAACCAGTATTGGTTAAGGAGTTAGAAGGAATTAAAGAGGCTGGACTATTTAAGAACGAAAGAATTATTACATCACCGCAAGCGGCAGAAATTACAATTGCAGGTGGGAAAGAGGTTTTAAATTTTTGTGCCAATAACTACTTAGGTTTATCGTCTCATCCAAAAGTTATTGAAGCGGCTAAAGCAGCTATTGATACACATGGATTTGGTTTATCATCCGTACGATTTATTTGTGGTACACAAGACATTCATAAAATACTAGAACAAAAAATATCTGAATTTTTAGGCACAGAAGATACCATTTTATATGCCGCGGCTTTTGATGCGAATGGAGGTGTATTTGAGCCGCTATTTGGTGAAAAGGATGCCATTATATCTGATGCACTAAATCATGCTTCTATTATTGACGGCGTAAGGCTTACAAAGTCTATGCGCTACCGTTATGAGCATAACTCGATGGAGGATTTAGAAGTAAAATTAAAAGAAGCTATCGCTGCCGGTGCACAACAAAAAATTATTGTAACAGATGGTGCTTTTTCGATGGATGGTACCATTGCTCAATTGGATAAAATTGTTGAATTGGCTGAAAAATATGAGGCGTTGGTAATGACAGACGAATGTCATTCATCTGGATTTTTAGGAAAAACGGGAAGAGGCGTTCACGAATTAAAAGGTGTGATGGGTAGGGTTGATATTATTACAGGTACACTTGGTAAAGCCCTAGGTGGCGCATCGGGTGGATTTACTTCTGGACGTAAAGAAATTATTGAACTATTAAGACAGCGCTCTAGACCTTATTTATTTTCAAATACATTAGCTCCTTCTATAGCTGGAGCTTCTATTGCTGTTTTTGATTTACTATCTCAAACCACAACACTTAGAGATACATTAGAAGAGAATACCCAGTATTTTAGAAAAAAAATTACGGCTGCAGGCTTTGATATAAAACCAGGTACACACCCTATCGTTCCTATTATGTTATACGATGCGGTGGTGTCTCAAAAAATGGCAGAAAAATTACTAGAAAAAGGTATTTATGTAATTGGCTTTTACTATCCGGTTGTTCCTAAAGGACAAGCAAGGATTAGGGTACAAATTTCTGCAGCACATACGAGAGCACACCTAGATCATGCGATTGCAGCATTTATAGAAGTAGGAAAAGAGTTAGGAGTTATACAATAAAGACTAATTAATTTCTTCTTCAATTAAATGGATGAGCTCTACTGCTTTTTGCTTTTGTGCTTCTGCCATTTCTTTGTAAACGTAGGTGACACTTGCATAATGCGTTGCATTGTTAGCTAGAATCACAAAATCTTTTTGATTATTGCTTAAAAACTTGCTACCTGTTTTAGCTTTAATAGAATCCAGTTTTCCGCTTTGTAATCCAACTTCAAAATAACCTTTTGAAACATCTCCCTTGTAGGTAAACACTTTGTTATAAATTAAATTATTGCGGAGGTTTGAGTATGTTTCTTGTATGTTATTTACACCTAATTCTTGATTTTTCATTCTTGATTGAGCTTTGATATACTCTTTAATTTTTTGAGTAATCACTTGGTTTTTTATAAGTCTAAAACCTCCAGCATTTTTTAATTGATCGATAGTGCCATCTGCATATTGTAAAGTAATCTCTAAACAAAGTGCTTGTTCACTTAATATATAGGCGCTGTCAGCATATTTTTCCATCCAATTATCTTTGTATACAAGATTGGAAAAGTCAATTAATTTGTCGAAAAACATCTGCATATTCGCTGCTTTAATGGTTATATCTGCCGAGTCGATTTTTAAATCTGACACCAAACTAACCAAGTAGTCATGTTCTTTGTGGCGCTCTGTTCTATATTCTAAATAAGATTCTGCTAGAAAGCCTGCAAATACTGCACAAAAAAGCATCAAAAATTCGGTAACATATTCTTTCCAATTTTTTGGCTTATGACTGTGGTGATGTACTTCCATTATTATATACTTTAATTAAAATATTGCAACATTTACTTCTGTCTTTTCCTCTAGCTTGTATTCTTTTTTAAGTAACTCAAGCAATTCTATCGCTCTTTTGTAATGCCTGTCTACACTTGGTAGTAGCACATTTTTCATTGAATTGTTGATATGGTTTAATCTGTTTGAATATTCAATTAAAACAAAATCATCTTTGGTCATGAGTTGTGCATCATCAGCTACTATCCCTTTTGTAACATCGGTATAATATTTTTGATTGAAGATTGCATATGATTTTTCTCTTGCTTTAAATTTCAAATCGTCAACAAAATTGTTATACTCTTTTAAGTTGTCTGACTTTACCCAGTAGTCAGAAATTTTATTGCTGAGTTCTTGGTTTTCAACTAAACGCATGCCACCAGCATTTTTTAATTGTGCAGCAGTACGTTCACTTAAGTTATACCTTAAAGCGCCAGCGCTTTTTAAGTTTAATCTATACAAAAGCTTGATATTAGCTGGAGTCCAATTGTTTTCAATAAGCAACATATTAGTGGTATCTAATTTTGCCGTTTGAATAGAGTCGTATCTCACCAAGCTGTTTAAGATTGTGGTATCTTTTCTTAAGTCTTCATAAAGACTTTGCATGTATTGTTTTTCTCTGTTTCCTTCAATTAAATGTTCGCGCTGATTTTCTGCAAAAAAGCCCAAGGTAACTGCTGCAAATAACATGATAAACTCTGTTACGTATTCTTTCCATTTTTTGGGATGATGCGAGTGGTGATGTACCTCCATAATAATTAGTTATATGGTTGAAAATATGGCAATGTTTGCAATTAGTTTGAGTTTTTAGTAACTTTTTAGTGAAACTTATTTTTTATAACCATGAAAACAGATATTTTATTAAATTTAAATTATGAAACAATCATTTAAATATCTAGCAGTTGTTGCATTCATTTGTTCATGTGCAATAAACAGTTTGTATAGTCAAGTTAGTACAGCACAGGCGCCTAATACGTTAAATGGTAAGTATAGTAAAGATGTAAGTTCTGAAAGTGCCATTATAACTGCGTTATATGAAGTAATATCTGGCGAATCAGGTGAGGCTCGTGACTGGGATAGATTTAAGAACTTATTTGTTAAAGATGGTTTATTAATTCCTACTACTAAAGCTGCAACGGGTGTGTTTGGCTACAGAACCATGACGCCTGATGATTACATAACCATGTTTAGTACACGTATCAAAACTGGTTTTTTTGAAAAAGAATTAAAACATGAATTGGTATCTTATGGAACCATTGCGCATGTATTTAGTACTTATGAAACACGTGAAACAAAAAATGGGCCTGTCACCAATAGAGGCATTAATAGTATTCAACTGTTTTTTGATCAAAACAGGTACTATATCGTTAATGTACTTTGGTGCGCAGAGAGCATGGGTTTTACCTTACCCGCTGCTCGTTTGCAATAGTCTAATTTTTTATAAAAGGTAATTTGATTACTGAAGGATATTGTTTTGAATGGTGAATTTTATTTTCTACAGTAATACCTTTTGATTCATCGTAGTTATTACCACCTGTGTTTAGGTTACGATCGAATCTAGGGAAATTGCTACTTGATACTTCGATGCGAATTTTATGTCCTGCTGCAAAATAGTTACTGGTAACCATGGGCGTTAAATCAACCTTATATACTTTGCCTTTCTCCATAAATACTTCTTTATCGTAACCCTCTCTGTAACGTAGGCGCTGAATGGTTTCATCTAAGTTATACGCCTTACCATCAGGGTATACATCAATTAGTTTAATAGTTACATCAGTATCCGGTCCTGTAGAAGAAACAAAAAGGGTAGACTCTATAAAGCCAGTAATTTCAACGCCCTCTTTTAATTCATCAGAAGTATACACCAAAATATCATTTCTTAATTCCATTTGTGATTGATCAAAGCTGCCACCTTGAACCGCATTACCCGTGCAGCAAACATTACCACCATATGAACTTACTGGATTCATTGGATCATAGGTAAATGCGTCAGGCATGTCTTTATTAGGTACTGTTAGTGTTAAAGCGCCATCACCATTTCGGGTATTGGCTTTACCGGCACTTGATAAATAAAAACTTTTTATGTCGGTGTTAGGTAATGGAAAGCTTTCTGCTTGTTGCCATTTGTTGGCACCCATTGTGTAGTAACGCACGCGTGGCTGCGTGGTTTTAAAATTATTTTGAGCACCTTTTAATAGCATATCAAACCAACCCCAGGTTAATTCATCATAGTTTAATCGGGCATCGCCTACACTTCTTTCACCAACAATGGTGTTTTCTGTAGCACGCTTATATGAACAATGTAAAACCGGTGCAATAACTAGGTATTGATTATCGGCTACTGTTTTTGATTTAGCCGCATTTCTTACATGATTGAAGAGTGCAATATTGGGTGCCGATGATACATCGTACCAACTCACAAACCAATAAGCAGGAACTTCTAAAGGCATATTTTCGTGATAGAGTCCACCATTAAACCAAGCTGGATCGTTGGGTTTTCTTACGGCCATTTTTTCGTAAATGCCATTTGCACCTTGCGCATTTTTGATGATATCTACAACAGGTAAATGTTTTAATCCTTGTGCCCAATCTACTTTTGGCATTTCAGGCGCCATGTCATAAAACTTTTGAATCCTTTGTAAATCTTTTTGTTGAATACCTGCTGGAAGCCTTGGTGCCATTAGATCGTGCTGGGTACCATAAAGCCAAGGAGTAAATAACATTTGTTGTGCACCACCTCTATACCAGTTACCCTGCTCCATAAATTTACCTACTTTACCCACGCCTGCACCAAAACCTTGCGCTACCATCGCAGCTAGTGCTGGATGATTTTGAGAAGCTACCGCCATCTGCCATTCTGCAGTAGAAGAACAACCAATCAAACCAACTTTACCGTTGCTCCATGTTTGTTTACTCATCCATTCAAGCGCGTCATATCCATCGGTGATGGGTGTACCTAAAATATCCCATTCGCCTTCAGAAAAAAATCGACCACGCTCGTTTTGAACAACGTACACATAACCTCTACTCACTGCTTGGTATGCGTCTTCTAAAGTACGGGTTGTCATTTTGCCGTCCACCCATGTATTAAAATTATAGGGCGTTCTAGAAAAAACAATCGGGTATTTACCATCACCCTTTGGGCGGTAAATATCAGTAGCTAACCTAATACCATCACGCATGGGCATCATTACTTTTTGATCAATCACTGCAATCGAATCTAGTTTTATATAAATGCTAGCAGTATCCTGCGCAGAACTAGTTGTTGTAATTGCATTAAAGGCAAAGAGGCCAATGGCGAGTAGTAATTTTTTATTGAAGCGCATGGTATTTGTTTTTATCCTTAAATATACGATTCTAGTATTATAAAATTGCTAGATAATTATACTTGATTGATTCCTTAGTAGTTATATTTACTAAACAAGAAAATTATCATCCATGTGGCAAGAAACAAACAATCAACTCAAATGCAGTTTTAAGTTTAAGAATTTTATAGATGCTTTTGCGTTTATGACAAAAGTGGCTTTTGCGGCTGAAAAACATGGCCATCATCCCAATTGGAGTAATGTGTACAATCAAGTGGACATTGTTTTAACTACGCATGATGCTGGTAATACGGTTACCGAAAAAGATTGGCAACTTGCCAAAAAAATTGATGAAATTTATGGTAACTAAAATACTTTTTTATGCCATTCTCTAAACTACTCCTAAGTTATATACTTACGTTTGTTGTTTTTTTTATAATTGATATGACCTGGCTAGGATTTATAGCTAAAGATCTTTACCGAAAACACCTTGGTGGATTTCTGTCGGATCAAGTAAACTGGACGGCTGCGTTTATTTTTTACTTTTTATTTATAGTAGGTGTTTTTATATTCACCATTATGCCGGCGGTAGAAAAAAATTCATTGACATCCGCTATAACACTGGGTGCACTATTTGGCTTTTTTACCTATGCTACTTATGATTTAACCAATTTGGCAACTTTAAAAGGATGGCCGTTAAGTATTGTATTTATTGATATTATTTGGGGAACTGTTTTAACTGCAATTGTGAGTACAGCTGGTTTTTATATTGTAAAATATTTCCAATAAAATGTTAGCTACTATTTTTCAAATAGGGTTATTTATTTTTTGCTATGTGAGTGTTTGGTTTGTAATTTCTTTACTCATAAAACGAAATGATATTGCTGATATAGCTTGGGGGCTGGGGTTTGTAGCCATTGTAATATTTTTATTTATAACACAAGCACCTACATTACAATCATGCATTGTTTATATTCTTACAATTATTTGGGGTATGCGTTTGGCTATTCATATTGGTGTAAGAAGCAAGGGTAAACCCGAAGATTTCAGGTATAAAAAATGGAGAGACGAGTGGGGCAAGTATTTTGTGCTTAGATCTTATTTACAAGTGTATTTATTGCAAGGTTTTTTTATGTGGATTATTAGCCTGCCAATAATAGTGGTATCGATGGCCAAAAATCAAATAATCAGTCCAGTTGTATTGGCCGGATCAATTATTTGGTTAATTGGTTTTGCATTTGAATCGATTGGGGATTATCAGTTAATGCTATTTATAAAGCAGAGGCAAAACAAATCTGATATCATGCAAACAGGTTTGTGGAAATATACGCGTCATCCAAATTATTTTGGTGAAGTACTAGTGTGGTGGGGAATATGTATAATGGTATTGCCGCTAGAGTATGGACTCTGGACCATCATTAGTCCAATCACCATTAGCTTTTTATTACTTTATGTATCTGGCATACCCATGCTTGAAGCAAAGTATAACCACAATCAAGCATTTCAAGAGTATAAAAAAAGAACCAGTGCGTTTTTTCCAATGCTTCCTAAAGTCTAATTTTTAATCCTCCGTTCACTACAAAACCTTCTACGGGGGCATAGATATCTTTGAATACAGGATTGAAAATACTACCTGTAAAAATATTGTCAAATCTTGATTGTCTGGTATTAGTGAAGTTTTCAAAATTTATAAATAGCGACCATTTCTCCCAAAGTTTTTCTGCCATAAACCCAGTTATCCAGTAGGACTTTCCGAAGCTGCCATCACTTAACCCTTGTTTTCCTATATAGTATGCTTCTAGGCCTAATTTGAGTTTGTCCTCAATTTCATACATCAAAACATTATTGAGTCGATGGCGCGCAGTGAGGGGTAGTAATTGTTTTGAATTTTTAAAATGAGTATTAGCATCTGTATACGTATACCCAATAAATAATTTGAAATCATGATAGGTAAATCTAAGATTCGTTTCCATGCCTTTTGTATCTAAATATCCATCTGCATTTTTGAATTCCAGTTTATTGGATGCTGTATTATTAAGTACTAAAGGACGATCTAGTTTAGTATAGAAAAAGAGTTGATTAAAGCTTATTCCTAGATCCCCAATGGAGGTTTTATAATTGATATCCCAGTTTACGCCCTTAGATCTTTCATTTCTTGAATTGATTACATCAATGGGTAGTATATTTCTAAATTGTCTTCGCTCTGCTTCTTCTGTAAAAATGGTTGGTGTTTTATATCCAAATCCTCCCCCAATTCGAGTGGTGAAATTTGGACTGAGTTTAAACATAGTCGCAATTCGGGGAAGTAATTCAAATCCAAATTCATTAACATGATCTCCTCTTAGTCCAGTTTCAATAACCACTTTTTCATTGATTGACCATGCGTTTTGGATAAATAAACCGACTGTATTGTAGCGGTAATCAATTTTATTTTGGTTGATAATAAATGGCTTTTCTGCTATATTTTCTGTAATTAAGTTTGTTCCAATCACCCAATCTGAATGAAGTCCTTTTTTATTCCATGACAGCTCCGTAAAAGAAGATTGCTGTAGCGCATCAAATATATGATCAGGAGTTGACAAGATTCTACTAAATCTACTGTAACTGTTTTTGAATTGTAAGGTTGCGTTTTCTGTTAACCGATTTACTATTCCAAACTGAGTGGTAATTCTATCAGTATTATTTTTTTCAAAAAATCCTTTAATACCGTTATTGATATATTGCATGCTTCCACCAATTCTATTTTCAGTCATGTATGAGATTCCAAAATCGGTGGTTGTTTTATTGCCATACAAAAAAATACGTGGATTAATCGTGTATCGCTGAAACTTAGGAATCGCCGTCAATCCAATAGAAGCGGGATCAAATGCAGTATTGCTATTTCTGGAAGCAAAAACTGTAACGCCTACTTTATCAAATTTTTGACTATAAAAACTACTAAGATCGAGTCCGCCAGCAGAAGTTGCATTTGATAGAAAATCTAATCTACGTTCGTTTGTAGGCGTTTTAGAAACAAGATTTACAATACCTGCTATTGCACCTCCGCCAAAAAGTGTAGAGGAAGCGCCTTTAATTACTTCAACCTGTTTCAGGTCTAATGGTGCAATTTGTAAGAGCGAAAGGCTTCCCGAAAAACCGGAGTACATGGGATACCCATCTCTTAATATTTGCGTGTATCTTCCATCTAAACCCTGTATTCGAATACCTGCATTAAACGAAGTAGCTGATGTTTGTTGAGTTTGAATACCAGTACTTTCATTCAACATCATTCTGATGTCTCCGGGTTTCATATTTCCTTTTTCCGTAAGCTCTTCTCCGGAAATAACTTCGGTTCTGGTGGGTGTATTTGCAATTGTTCTGCTAATGCGCGTTGCAGTTACAACAACTTCTTCTTGCTCTTCTTCGGTTTCTTCGAGAAACACTTCAAAAATTGTATCTGATGTTTGTGGTGCTGTTATGGTTATTTCCTTTTCAACAAAACCTGTATAGGAAATAACTATGGAATAAGTACCGGCTAAAATTTGTTTGAATACTACAGAACCTGAACTATCAGCGATAGCTGTTTTATTGAGTGCTATCATTTTTACACTAGCCCCTGTAAGCGGCTCTTTAGTTTCCGCATTTTTGATATTTAATTTTAAATTAGATTGGGCATATATGGAAGAAAAGGAAAAAATAAGCGTAAAGCAAAACAGGAATAGTGATTTCATTCAATCAAGTTTTAAATCAATTGTAAACTAAAATATCCAATCGCTGTAAATATTGCACAGCGTAACAAAACGCCTAAACTGCACCAAAATACCATTTTGTTTGTTGGTACATTAAAACCAACACCGATACCAATACTTATTGGAGCTCCAACACTCATCGTTCCCAATAAACCTAATCCGATGACACCATATTTCTCCCAAATTTTTACGACAAATCCCGGTTCTTTAGCAACTTTATTAGCTTTCTGCTTTCTAAACTTACTCAGCCACTTTTTTATGATGTCACCAAGGTATGCAGCTACAAATACACCCATTAAACCGCCAAGTAAACTATAAGAGAAAATTTCTAACGGATGTAGTTTAAAGGCAAATCCAGCTGGGGTTGCTGCATAAATTTCAAAAGTTGCTAGACCAATTATAGTAAGAATCTTGTACACCATTTCTTTGGCTAATTTATGCCTGGGCGCAAAGGTATCGATAATTTTTGCGGGAAATCGGTGTTTACTATCTCTTATAACTTGGTAGATTTAGAATTATAAAGGGTTATTTATCATTTTGTCCGAGCCATGTTCTAAATATTAGCAAATGTTTCACTTTAGTGCAACATTAATTCATACCTTTGTAATGTATCAGAAAATAAGAACAATTGTTTTTTACAAAGAATACTTTCAAGCCTTTTTTTCTATACAAAATGATAAGGTTAAGGCTAAAATTATTTGGACATTGACTTTAATTGAAGAAATTGAACGTGTTTCAGGACATTATCTTAAGCATATAGAAGGAACAGATGGATTATATGAAATTAGACTTCAATCAGGCAATGACATTTTTAGAATATTTTGCTTTTTTGATTCAGGAAAATTAATAATCATAACAACCGGGTTCCAAAAGAAAACACAAAAAACGCCGAAACAAGAAATTGAAAAAGCGTTAAAAATTAAACAGGATTATGAAAACGAAAAGTAGCACTTTCACTTTAGAACAATTTAAGGAGAAGAATTATGGCGCTAAAGAAACTTCTAAACGTGAAAAATTAGAATCAGGTTATCAAAATTTTAAATTGGGCGCTTTACTTCAAGAAGCAAGACTGGGTGCAGGATTAACGCAAGAGGAATTAGCCGATAAAGTTGGCACAACACGATCTTATATTTCTAAATTAGAAAATAATATTAAGGAGGTTAGACTTTCTAATCTTCAAAAAATTGTTGAATTAGGGTTGGGTGGAAAATTGGAACTTATTATTAGACTATAGAAGCAAGATTAAATTTTTGCGGGAAATCGGTGTTGACGATCTCTTGTTACTTGGTAGATTTAGTATGAATGTTTCATCATTCTCTAAAAATCAACTATATGACACATCAATTAACGATCAAATTGTTTGTTTTTACCTGCCTTATAATTATCGGATTCTTTTTACCACTAATAATTAAAACAGTAATTATTAAAAGAGTTTTTCAATTTTTTATTCTCTCAATTTCAAGCTTTTTAATGTTGAGTTTTATTCAAGAAAAGATTAGAAACAAACAAAGTATAAACTACATAGGCATCATTCTTGTAACTCTCTATGGTATTGGCTTGTTTTTATTGCTTCGAAAATAATTGCCACACCTAATATTCTTTTCCTCTGACAAAAATGTATGCAAATTGTATGTACATAAAAAAAGCAGCTACGAGGTATATTTCGTAACTGCTTGATTTTCAAGTGGGCCCACCAGGGCATGATCCTGGGACCCCCTGATTATGAGTCAGGTGCTCTAACCAACTGAGCTATAGGCCCTGAAAATTTGGTTGCCCAAATAATCATGAGCGGCAAATGTAAAATATTTAGCCTTAACGTAAACATCAATCTGATCAAATTGTAAAAAATAATGCGCTTATTTTGCAGCATGGTTACTCCTGTAAAAAATATCATTTTTGATTTAGGCGGCGTTTTAATAAACCTCAATTACCAATTAACGCGAAAGGCTTTTGAGGATTTGGGTGTTGAGGATTTTGATGCTTTTTACACCCAGCATGCTGCCAATCCCTTATTTGAAAATTTGGAAGTGGGCGCCATTGAACCGGAGGCTTTTTACAATCAGTTGCGGGAAGCCACTGGATTAACCCTTAGCAATAGCCAAATAGAAACGGCTTGGAATGCCATGTTATTAGATTTTCCTGCGGAACGCCTAAACTGGCTCAGTCAAATCAAAAACAAGTATAACATATACTTATTTTCTAATACAAATGCCATTCATTACAATGCATTTATAAATATATATAGGCAAATTGCTCCTCAATTAGGGCTTGACATAAACTTTGAGCACTTTTTTAAAACGGCTTATTATTCCCATACGCTTGGGCAAAGAAAGCCAGAAGTAGCTGCTTTTGAGGCGGTTATTCGTGATGCAAACCTAGACCCTGCGCAAACTTTATTTATTGACGACACCCTTTTAAACATAGAAGGGGCTCAAAAAGCGGGCCTTCAAACCCTATTTTTAAGTGGGGATTTAACGGTGCTAGACCTAGGACTTTAAGGCTTAACTTCTTCAAAATCAATGTAATCCTCTTTGGCAGCGGGCTTGTGCACCTCTGTTTTAGCCTGCCTTTGGGCCTGAGCAGCCTGTTCTTGTTGAGCTCTTGCAGCAGCGGCCTGTTGTGCTTGCATTTCCTTAAGCGTAGACTTTATTTGCGAGCTGGCTTTGCTAACAGGCACCACCACGTTAAAGAAAAAGCGGTAGAGGGCATAGATTAAAAAGCCATAAAATAGAAACTTCATCATAACGATAAGCGTAATATGCTACAAAGATAAGGACTCTACAAAAGCAAAATTTGGAAGTTTAGGCCTAAAATCACTATATTTGCATTAGAAAATGAAACAATTGAAGGGAACGGCTACCGTTCCCTTCTTCTTTTTTAATATGTCAACTGAACTACAAATAGCAAAAATTGAGGCCTTAATAGCGCAGCTCTTACAAGAGGAGCCCACCTATTTTTTGGTTTCTGTTCGCATCAAACCCACCAATAACATTAAAGTGTTTTTGGATGGCGATCAGGGTATTGCTATCGAAAAATGTGTTCGTTTTAATAAGCAACTCTATAAGCTTATTGAAGAAGAGGGCTATTACCCAGAAGGAGACTTTTCGTTAGAACTTTCTTCTCCAGGCATTGACGAACCTTTACAATTACATCGTCAGTATGTAAAAAATAAAGGTAGAAACATAGAAATATTGTTTAACGATGGTACCAGCAAAGAAGGTTTGTTATTAGAAGTGGCAGAGGCTGATATTATTGTAGAACACACAGAAGGAAAAGGAAAAAAAATGGTAACACAACAACTTGTGATTCCGTTTTCAACTATAAAATCAACAACAGTTCAAATTAAATTTTAAAACTTTTGAAACTTTAAATAAAGCGTTATGGCTAGTATTAACCTTATCGAAGCATTCCAGGAATTTAAAGATGCAGAGAACATTGATCGTCCCACGATGATGAAAGTGGTGGAAGATGTATTTAAAACATTACTCCGCAAAAAATATGGTAGTGATGATAACTTTGACGTTATCGTAAACGCCGAAAAGGGTGACTTAGAAATCATCCGTCGTAGACTTATTGTTGAAGATGGTGAAGTGATAGATCCCTTATCTGAAGTGGGTTACAGCGATGCTATCAAAATTGAGCCAGACTTTGAAGTAGGTGAAGATTTGTATGAAGAAATCAATATGATTGACTTTGGAAGAAGAGCTATTTTGGCTGCTAAGCAAACTTTAGCAGGTCGTATTAGCGATCTTAAAAAGAACGTACTCATTAAAAAATATGGTGATCGTATTGGTGATATCATCAGTGCTGAAGTATACCAGGTTTGGAAAAAAGAAGTATTGCTTTTGGATGAAGAAGGCAATGAACTTATTTTACCTAAGTCTGAACAAATTCCACAAGACTATTTCAAAAAAGGTGAAAACATCAGAGCTGTTGTAGCGCGTGTTGATCTTAAAAATAATACACCAGTTATTATTTTATCTAGAACAAGTCCACTCTTCTTAGCTAAATTATTAGAGATTGAAGTACCTGAAATTTTTGATGGTTTAATCGCTATCAAAAAGATTGTACGTGATCCAGGAGAACGTGCTAAAGTAGCTGTAGAAAGTTACGATGATCGTATCGATCCAGTAGGTGCTTGTGTGGGTATGAAAGGTTCTCGTATTCATGGCATTGTGCGTGAATTGAAAAACGAAAACATTGATGTGATCAACCACACCACAAATATTCAACTCTTAATTCAACGTTCTTTAACCCCAGCTAAAATTAGCTACATGGAGTTAGACAATGATAAAAAGCACGCCGAAGTGTTCCTTAAAGCAGACCAGGTTTCATTAGCTATTGGCCGTAGAGGGGTAAATATCAAGCTAGCTTGTGAGTTAACCGGCTACGAAATTGATGTATTTAGAGAAGATGAAGAGATTGTTGATGAATTTGACATTGATTTAGACGAATTTAGTGATGAAATTGAGGCTTGGGTAATTGACGAGTTCAAGCGTATTGGTTGCGATACTGCACGCAGTATTTTAAACCTAACCGCAGAAGAACTAGAGCGTAGAACCGACCTTGAAAAAGAAACCATCGAAGACGTACTTAAAGTGCTTCAAGCCGAATTTGACGAAGAGGCGTAAGCAGCGTATAGTTAACTATCTTTGCCCTTAATATGGGGTTAGGATCCACAGCAGAAGCGTTCATACGCTGTGGTATATTTCAATGAACGAATGGACTAAAAAACACTGAATGTCAGAATTGAAAACACCCAGACTGTTAGCCGCCGCTAAAGAGTTCAACATTGGCCAAGATACCTTGGTTGAATTCTTAGTGAAAAAAGGTTTTAGTCGTGATGAGTTAAAGCCTACGGCAAAACTTTCATCAGACCAGTACTATGCTTTACAAGCAGAGTTCCAAGGCGATAAAGTTGCAAAGAACAAAGCCGATCAGGTAGAGATACCAAAGGTTGCTGCGCAGACAGAGCCTAAGAAAAAAAGAGATGAAGAAGATCTTTCTTTTGCTAAAAAAGAAGACAAGAAAGTGCGCAAAGAAGAGCCAGTAGCTGAAGTTGTAGCACCTGCGCCTTCGGCTCCAGAAGTAAAAGCGCCTGCAGTAAAAAAAACAGTGGCTCCAGAAATTGAGGCGCCAAAAGTGATCCATAAAATTGATTTATCTGCCATAGATTCTTCTACACGTCCTAAAAAAACGGCGAAGAAAAAAACAGATGATGCGCCAGCTGAAGAGGTAGAAAAACCAGCTGCTAAAACTGCCAAGAAAAAAGCAGTAGAAGAAGAAGCTGTAGTAGTTCCTGAACCAGTTGTAGCCGCACCAGCGCCTGCATCAAAGGTTGAAGAAGATGCTCCTCCTACCATCGAAAATATTAGAGCCGAGAAATTAGAAGGTCCTAAAATTTTAGGAAAAATTGAATTACCTATCAATAGTGATACGCGTCCTAAGCCAGCGGCAAGAGACGAAAAGCGCAAGCGTAAACGTATTCCTGTAGATGGTAAACCAGCACCTGCTGCACCAACACTTGGCGCAGACGGTAAACCAGTAAGTGGCCCTAACAGACCTATTGTTGCTGCTAATAACAGAAACAGTCAAGGTGGCGGTGGTCAATTTAATAGAGGCGGTGGACCAGGTGGTAACCGAGGTGGAAATAGAAATGATAGAGGTAAACGTGCCCCTATCGAAGACAAAGAAATTGATCAAAAAGCAATTCAAGAAAAAATCAGAGAAACCCAAGCAAAGCTTGCAGGTTCTGGCGGAAAGGGTAAGAGCTTAAAAGCTAAATACCGTAGAGCCAAGCGTGACGAAGCAGCTGAAGCAATGGGTGAAATGACAGAAGATAACAAGCTACAAGTAACAGAATTTGTTACCGTAAGTGAGTTAGCAAACTTAATGGACGTAAGCTTTGCAGACGTTATTGGAAAATGTATGAACCTTGGTATCATGGTTTCTATCAACCAACGTTTGGATGCAGAAGTTATTGAACTTGTATCAAGTGAATTTGGATTTGAAGTAGAATTTATAGGTATTGATGACGTAGACGAATTTGAAGAAGAAGATGATGAAGACGATGAAGCGTCACTAGTAGAACGTGCACCAATTGTAACCATCATGGGTCACGTTGACCACGGTAAAACTTCATTACTAGATTATATCCGTAATGCAAATGTGGTAGCAGGTGAAGCCGGTGGTATCACACAGCACATTGGTGCATACGAGGTAACTACACCAACAGGTAAAGCCATTACTTTCTTAGATACACCGGGTCACGAAGCGTTTACTGCGATGCGTGCGCGTGGTGCTAAAGTAACGGATATCTCTATCATTGTGGTAGCTGCGGATGACGCGGTAATGCCGCAAACAAAAGAAGCCATCTCTCACTCACAAGCTGCAAATGTTCCAATGATTTTTGCGGTGAATAAGATTGATAAAGACGGCGCTAATCCTCAAAAAATTTACGAGCAGCTTTCTCAAATGAACATTCTAGTAGAAGCTTGGGGTGGTAAATTCCAAAACCAAGAATTATCTGCTAGACAAGGTTTAAATGTAGATGCGCTTTTAGAAAAAGTATTATTAGAAGCTGAATTATTAGATTTAAAAGCCAACCCTAACAAAGAAGGCTCTGGAACTATTATTGAAGCATCTCTAGATAAAGGTCGTGGATATGTGGCTACTATTTTAGTACAAAACGGAACGCTTCGTCAAGGAGACTTAATTGTTTCTGGACAACATTATGGTCGTGTAAAAGCGATGTTTAATGAGCGTAACCAGCGTATTGATACAGCACCTCCATCTACACCGGTTGTTATCTTAGGTTTAAATGGTGCACCACAAGCGGGTGAGAAATTTAAAGTATTTGAAGACGAAGCAGAAGCTAAAGAAGTAGCAACCAAACGTGCTCAATTATTACGTGAGCAAGGTTTACGTGCTAGAAAACATATTACACTTGATGAAATTGGTAGACGTTTAGCGTTAGGTAACTTTAAAGAATTAAACATCATCATTAAAGGTGACGTGGATGGTTCTGTAGAAGCCCTTTCCGATTCATTACAAAAACTTTCTACTGCCGAAATTGCTATTAGAGTGGTATTAAAAGGGGTGGGTCAGATTTCAGAATCTGATGTACTTCTTGCTGCTGCATCTGATGCCATCATCATTGGCTTTAACGTTCGTCCATCTATGCAAGCAAATAAACTTGCAGAAAACGAAGGCGTGGAAATCAAATTATACTCTATCATCTACACCGCTATTGATGAAATCAAGAGCGCGATGGAAGGTATGCTTGAACCTAAGTACCAAGAAAAAATTATTGCGAACGTTGAAGTACGTGAAGTATATAAATTTGATAAAGCTACAGTTGCCGGTTGTTTTGTACTTGATGGTAAAATTAGCCGTAACAGTAAAATTAGAATTATCAGAGACGGTATTGTTGAATATCCTAAAGGAGAAGGACAAGCAGCCGAACTTGGAAGTCTTAAAAGATTTAAAGATGATGCCAAAGAAGTTGTATCCAATATGGAGTGCGGCTTAACCATCAAAAACTTTAGTGACCTTAAAGTAGGGGATATTGTTGAAGCCTTTGAAGAAGAGGAAGTAAAACGTACCTTATAAATTTTGTTAAAAGCGATCCCGACCTTGTTGTCGGGATTGCGCTTTTAGTACATTTGAGTAACTATTTAGATTTTATGAAAAAAGTATTCTTGTTAATAGTGTTGATGGGTGCAGCGGGTTTATTTACAATGCATGCTGCCGCTCAATCTAAAAAAGTAGTAGCCGATAAAATTATTGGTCAAGTAGGCGATAAAATTATTTTGCGTTCAGATGTTGAAAATGCACTCCTCGATTTAAAACGTCAGGCGCAGGGTCAAGAAAATGTAATGATTCCTACAGCTTGCCAAATTATGGAAGGCCAGCTGATCCAAAAAGCACTTGTATTACAAGGTGAAAAAGATTCACTGAAAATTAGTGAAGATGAAATTGATGCAGCACTCGATAATAGAATTAGAGGTGCCATTCAACAATATGGTTCTAAAGATTTATTAGAAGAAATTGCTGGTAAAACAGTTTATCAATTAAAGGAAGATTTTAGAGAAGCATTTAGAGCGCAAAAGCTTGCGGAAGAAATGCAAAAGAAAATAGTAGGCAATGTAAAAATTACGCCCAACGAAGTGCGCGCTTACTATGCAAAAATTCCTAAAGACAGTTTGCCTTTTTATGAGAGTGAAGTTGAAATTAGCCAAGTTGTAGTGATTCCAAAAGCCAACAAAGACGTAGAAGAATATGTTGCCAAGCAAATGCTTGACTATAAAAAGCAAGTAGAAACGGGCAAACAAAAATTTGAGCAACTTGTAAAATTATATTCTGAAGATCCAGGAAGTAAAGACGCAGGTGGCCAGTACACACTTAATAGAAACGAAAAAACTTGGGATCCTGCTTTCTTGTCAGCTTCCTTTCGTTTAAAAGAAGGTCAGATTTCTCCCGTTGTAAAATCTAAATTTGGATTACACATTATTCAGCTCGTAAGCCGCAGCGGTGATGAAGCGGTTGTTAGACATATCTTACGTATCCCTCCTGTAACTGATGATGAAATTAAGGAAGCCACCACAAAAGTAGACTCAATTAAAAAAGCACTTTTGGCTGGCACGCTTACATTTAACGAAGCAGTAAGTAAATTTAGTGACGACGAAAACAGTAAGTTTAGCGCAGGTTCAATTGCGGGCCCTAACGGAAGCGTATTTTTAACTATCGACATGCTTGATAAAGACATGGTAGCGGTACTTAAAAATTTAAAGCCTGGTCAGTACAGTGCGCCTCAGGTTTATATGGATGAGCGTAACCGTAAAGCAGTGCGCCTTATTAATTTAAAGCGTAGAACAGAGCCACACCGCGAAAATATGCTTGACGATTATAACCGTATTGCACAGCGCGCCATCGAAGAAAAAAAGGGTAACGTACTAGAAAAATGGTTTAAAGATCATATCCCTACCTACTTTGTATCTATCGACACAGAATATGTAAGCTGCGAAAGCTTAAAAGACTGGAAGGAAGCGGCTGCTAAAGCAACTGCCAACAGAAAATAATTGAAAAAAATAGTTAAAGCGCCCCACCTGCAAGGTGGGGCGCTTTTGTTTGGGCCATAATTTATTTTGCAAAATTACATGTATATACATACATTTGTGTTGTGAAACTAGAAAACGCCCTTTTAACCAACAAATTTTCGAGTGAAGCCCAAAAGGCTACGCTTAATATTTTGTACACTGCTTGGTGGCTCAAAAGCATTACCAGTAAGGAATTGAAGGACTTTGACCTAACCCACGAGCAGTACAATGTGCTCCGAATATTAAAAGGGAAATATCCCGACCAGCTTTGTGTAAAAGACATTGCACGCCGTATGATTGAGAAAAGTTCCAATGTGCCACGTATTATTGATAGGTTAGAAATTAAAAAACTCGTTAAAAGAACGGTATCTGAATCAGACAAGAGAGAGACCCTTATTACCATTACAAAAAGCGGGCTATCTATCCTAGAATCCAGCACCAGTAAGCTTAATAAGGTGCATGCTTCCATACAAACCATCACTCAAAAAGAGGCAGAGCAGCTTAATGATTTACTAGAAAAATTAAGAGCTACAGAAGTTTAATATTTTTTAAATCAATAGGTGTATATACATATAAAATAAAAACTTATGAAAACCGATTTACATTTAGCAGCAAATAGAGGTCACGTACAATTTGATTGGCTAGACACGTACCACTATTTTAGTTTTGGTCAGTACAACAACCCTGCGCGTGTTCATTTTGGAGCGCTACGCGTTATCAATGATGATCATATTGATGCAGGTATGGGTTTTGGCATGCACCCGCATGACAATATGGAAATTGTAACCATTCCATTAGAAGGAGATTTACACCATAACGATTCTACGGGTCGTGATGAAATCATTAGAGCCAACGACGTGCAAATTATGAGCGCTGGTTCTGGTATTTACCATAGTGAGTATAACGCCAATAACGATAAGCCCGTTAAACTGTTTCAGATATGGGTGTTTCCAAAAGAAAAAAATATCAAACCACGTTACGAACAGCAAACCTATAACGCATTAGACCGCGTAAATAAATTTCAAACGGTAGTAGCACCTGATGATGACAACGCTGTTTGGATCAATCAAGACGCCTGGTTTTCATTAGGTGATTTTGATGCCAACCAAACACAGTCTTATAACCTACATAAATCTGACAGTGGTGTGTATCTCATTGTAGTTGACGGCCAAATAAAAATTGGTGAGCAGGAACTTAACAAAAGAGACGCCATTGCAATTTCAGAAACAACATCTTTTGAATTTACAGCTACAGCAAAAACTTCTTTATTAGTTATCGAAGTTCCTATGCAGTGGTAATTATTTATTTATAAACTAAACCCTATGAACATTTTAAAACAAGCCCCAACTTTTTTATTAGCCTTTGTATTTGTTGTATTTGGCGCTAATTATTTTTTCAATTTTATGCCAATGCCAGAAACGACTGGTAATGTAAAAGCATTCTTTGATTTGTTTTATCCAACTAAATACTTGTTAGTTATTAAAACGCTTGAAGTTGTTGTAGGCCTTTTATTATTGTATAAGCCTTTGCGTGCACTAGGCCTTTTACTACTTGCTCCTATTGTAGTGAACATTTTATTATTTGAATTGTTAATTGCACAAGCGCCTGGTATTGGTGTATTGCTTTTGCTTTTAAATGGTATTGCTATCTATCAGCATAAAGAAAAATACATTCATATTATAAAATAGGCATCACACAGTATGAACATAGAAATTATTTCAGGTAGCCCACGCTCTCAAAGTGTAACAAATAGGGTAGCCGTTTTTTTACAAAAAGAACTCGCTAGTAAAACGGCGCACAACATAGGCCTTATCGATGTACGTGAATGGAATATGCCACTTTTAGAAAATGTGATTGGCGCGCCCGATCAGGCTCCCGAACATTTACAACAGCTGGCTAACCGTATGTTTGCTGCCGACGCCTTTATTTTAGTGACCCCAGAGTACAATGGAAGCTACTCTGCGGCGCTTCAAAACCTATTAGACCATTTTCCCAAGCAAAGCCGTAAGGCATTTGGCCTTGTAACCGGTTCGCCGGGTGGGTTAGCAGGTGCTAGGGCAAGCCAACAATTGTTATTATTGGTACCGGCCTTATTTGGTATAGCTGCTCCTAATATGCTGCTTATTCCGTTTTTAGACCAGAAATTCTCTCCAGAAGGGGAATTAACGGATCCGGCCTTTCAAAAGTCGGTGGATACTTTTACCAACGAGTTTATTTGGTTAGCCGAGGCCTTACAGGCAAAATAACCGGTAAAATAGAGCTCATATTTAATTGTAAGGAAGTGGCGAAGTTATTAACTTCGCCACTTCTCATTAATACCTACCATGAGCGACGATATCAAACACGAATGTGGCCTTGCCTTTATTCGTTTAAGAAAGCCTTTTTCTTACTACCTACAAAAGTACGGTAGCGTAACCTACGGCCTCAACAAGCTGTATTTGTTAATGGAAAAACAGCACAATCGTGGCCAAGATGGTGCCGGAATTGCGTCTGTAAAATTAAATATCGAAGCGGGTAATCCGTATTTGCACAGAATGCGCAGTAGCGCACCTCAACCGATTGCCGATTTATTTTATACCATTGGTCAGGAAATTCAAGAATTGGAAAAACACCAACCTGATATCAAAAATCATCCGGGTTTAATGAAAGGTCATTTACCTTTTTTAGGTGAATTGTTACTCGGTCATTTAAGGTATGGTACACAAGGCAAAAACAATGTTGAGTTTTGTCATCCGTTTATTAAAAGAAATATTTCTCCTGGAAAAAACTTAGCTCTCGCAGGTAATTTTAATCTAGTTAATACCGACGATTTATTTGCTCAAATAAATTTTGAACCTGGTGCTTTTCAAAAGCAAAGTGATTTAGCTGCTATGATGGAAGTTGTGCATCATTTTTTGGTGCAAGAAGATGATAAAAATCCGAACGCAGCTAATATTGCAAATATTTTAAAAAATGCAACCCCCATGTTTGATGGTGGTTACACCATTGGCGGCCTGCTAGGCAATGGAAGTAGTTTTGTAATGCGTGATGCACACGGTATTAGACCTGCTTACTATTATATTTCAGAGGATGTTATTGTTGCAGCAAGTGAACGCGCAGCCATCAGAACAACCTTTAACGTGGGTGAAAATGAAGTACAGGAATTGATGCCAGGTACTGCTATCATTGTAGATCCTAATGGCGAGTATCATATCAAGCAAATTCTAGAACCTGAAGAAAGAAGGGCTTGTAGTTTTGAACGTATTTATTTTTCTAGAGGTAGCGACGAAAAAATTTATAGAGAGCGTATTGCACTCGGTAGATCTTTAAGTGAAACGGTACTTGAAAGAATCAATCATGATTTAAAAAATACCATCTTCTCTTATATTCCAAATACTGCCGAAGTTGCATTTTATGGACTTGTAAAAGGAATGGAAGCCTACTTAAATAAAATTAAAGTAGAGCGTATTTTAAGTTGGGGTAAAGATTTTACCCCAGAGAAATTAGAAGAAATGGTGAACCGAAAAATTCGCCAAGAAAAAATTGCTATCAAAGACGTTAAGCTTCGCACTTTTATAACAGAAGATGCAAACCGCAACGAAATGGTGCAGCACGTATATGACATTACTTACGGTACTGTGCGCAGTGGAGAAGACACGCTTGTAGTTATTGATGATAGCATTGTAAGAGGCACTACTTTAAAAGAAAGTATTGTTCGAATGCTTTCGAGACTCAATCCTAAAAAAATTATTGTAGTATCGTCGGCCCCGCAAATTAGATACCCAGATTGTTATGGTATTGACATGAGTAAGTTAGGTGATTTTATAGCTTTTAAAGCAGCGGTTGCATTACTTCATGATACCGGGCAAGAACATATTTTAACGGAAGTGCATGAGAAAATAAAAGCGCTAGATGCAGCTGGTGAACTACACACCGAAAACGTTGTACGTAATATTTACAAGCCTTTTACAACACTTCAAATTTCAGATAAAATTGCTGAACTAATAACGCCCCCCGAAGTGTCTACACCAGTAGAAGTTATTTATCAGACCATCGAAGATTTACATGCATGTTGTCCTACCAATACCGGCGACTGGTATTTTACCGGGAACTATCCAACACCAGGCGGTAATAAAGTGGTGAACAAAGCTTTCTTAAATTATATTGGAGGAAAAAACGAACGCGGGTATTAATAATAGGGTGTTACATCCTATAACAAACCGCGTTGATATTCATACCTGCTCCAACAGAGGCAAATAAAACAATGTCTCCTTTATGTAGGCTATGATTTTCTAGTTGTCCGTGTTTTACTAAATCATACAAAGTAGGAATTGTAGCTACAGAGCTATTACCCAGTTTGTGTATACTCATGGGCATAATATGCGCAGGTATTTCTTTGATGCCGTATAATTTAAAAAGCACTTTAATAAATCCTTCATCCATTTTTTCGTTTGCTTGATGGAGGAAAAACTGTTTCACTTCACTCACGTGAACACCTGCTTTATCGAGGCATTCTTTCATCGCGATAGGTACGTTTTTAATAGCGTACTCGTAAACTTTACGGCCCTTCATTTTAATATAACGAACGCTTGGGTCGCTATCTGGTTTATTGGATTTGCCCATGTATAAATAATAGGCTTCGTCGTTACAATGGCTTTGAACACTGGCTGCTAAAATACCAGCAGTTGTATCTTCTTTGGCTTCTAAAATGGTAGCCCCTGCACCATCACTAAAAATCATGCTGTCTCTATCATAATCATCTACCACACGACTTAAAGTTTCGGCGCCAATCACCAAACATTTTTTTGCCATTCCCGATTTTATAAAGGCATCTGCCTGAATCACACCTTGTATCCATCCTGGGCAACCAAATAAAATATCGTAGGCCACACAGTTTGGATTTTTGATACCCAAATCATGCTTCACTCTAGATGCAAGCGCAGGTAACACATCTGTTTGAATGGTTTTGTCTAAAACGTTTCCAAAATTATGCGCTACAATAATTTGATCGAGTGTTTCTAGATCAAGCCCAGCATCTTCAATGGCTTTTTTTGCAGCGATGGTAGCCATATCAGATGCATTTACATCTGAACTGGTGTAGCGTCTTTCTTCAATGCCTGTAATGTCTTTAAATTTTTCAACAATTTCTGATGAAGGGGTTTCTATCGCTTCTCCATTTTCTGTAAAAAAACGGTGATTTGTAAAATCAGTATTTTTTTTAACACCTGGAGGAATATAAGAACCCGATCCTGTGATAACTGTTTTTAAATTAGACATGCATTACGATTATGGGTTATAAATATTTGTCACCTTTGTTACGTTTTACTTCAGCAACGTATTCTTTAATGGATTGTTCTTTATCTTTTTTACAAATGAGCAAAGCGTTTTCCGAATCTACTACAATAAAATCATCCAGGCCTTGTAACACCATAAGTTTATTTGCAGGCCCTGATACCATACATTTTGTGGCATCAATAACAATGACATTGTCAGAAGCTACAGCGTTACCTAAATAATCTTTTTCTAAATTATCGTAAGCGCTATTCCAAGTTCCTAAATCACTCCATCCAAAAGACGACGGAATTACATATACATTATCTGCTTTTTCCATGATGGCAACATCAATAGAAATATTAACGCAGAGTGGATATATTTTGTCAATCGCTTCTTTTTCCTGCGGCGTATTAAACTTGTCTTTTGCAGCATCAAATAGTTCAAACATTTCTGGCTGAAACATTTCAAATGCTTTTACAATTTGTGCTACTTTCCAAACAAAAATACCGGCGTTCCATAAAAAGTCGCCACTGCTAATAAATGTTTTAGCAAGTTCTAGGTCTGGTTTTTCGGTAAATGTTTTTACTTTAAAAATACCGTCACCTGCTTCCAAGCTATCGTGCTGGATGTAACCATATCCTGTGTTTGGATGCGTAGGCTTAATGCCTAGTGTTACAAGCGATTTAATATGATTGACAAACTCAAGTGCTTTGCTCGTAGTTTCTCTAAACTGTTCTGTATCTAATATCATATGATCAGATGGAGCAACGATCAAAGAAGCTTCTGGATCTTTTTGTAATAGCTTACAAGAGATATACGCAATGCAAGCAGCCGTATTTTTTCTAGAAGGCTCAGCTAAAATATTTTCGGCGGGAAGTTCAGGTAATTGTTCCTTAACAATCGATACATATTCTTCAGAAGTAACAATGTATATATTTTCTAAAGGAATAAAAGTCTTATACCTTTCAAAAGTCCATTGTATCAGTGATTTTCCCGTATGTAAAATATCCAAAAATTGTTTGGGGTATGCAGTTCTACTCATAGGCCAAAACCTACTGCCAATCCCACCAGCCATAATGGCTACGTAATGGTGTTTATTCATAACTAAATAAGTCCCTCTTTTATAAGTTCGTGGATATGTAATATGCCATAATAGCTACCCTCTTTTGTAACAACCAAATGGCTAATTTCATTTTGCTTCATCTTATCAATCGCTTCTACAGCAAGGGTTTGATAATCTATTAAGTGGGGGGTATGTGACATAATATCAGCTGAAGTAATATTTTCTATCTGCACCGTTTTTTCTAGCATGCGTCTTAAATCACCATCGGTAATTACACCAGCAATTTGATTATTATCAATCACGACTGCAACTCCTAATCTATTTTTTGTGATTTCAATAATCACATTTTTTAGTGGGGTATTAAGAGCTACGGTTGGTTTAAGATCTGTGTTTGTGAGATCTGCAACTTTTAAAAATAAACGTTTACCTAAATTACCGCCTGGATGGTATTTTCCAAAATCGGCACTGGTAAAACCCTTTAATTGCATCAGACAAACAGCAATTACATCGCCCATTACAAGTTGAGCCGTTGTACTACTAGTAGGCGCTAAATTATTAGGGCATGCTTCGGCACTAACCGATGCATTTAAAATATAGTCCGACTGTACTGCTAAATAGCTTTCAGTATTGCCTACAATGCCAATTAGTTTATTTCCAAAATTTTTAATGTAAGGAACAAGGGCTTTAATTTCAGGACTCTCACCGCTCTTGCTAATAATTAAAACGATATCGTCTTTTTGAACCGCACCCAAATCTCCATGAATGGCGTCGGCGGCATGCATAAATAAAGAGGGTGTTCCGGTAGAATTAAGTGTAGCTACAATTTTTTGAGCAATCAGGGCACTTTTTCCAATACCACTAAAAACCAAACGGCCCTTACAGTTGTTAAGGAGTTCAATCGCTTCAACAAAAGATGCGTCCAAAAATGCGGCTAGGTCTGCAATGGACTTTGCCTCTAATTGAACGGTTTGTAAAGCGGTTTCTAATATTGCGTTTTTCATGCTGTGCAAAGGTAAACTTTAACATGAAAGCACGAGTATTCAGGGCATTCTTTGTTAACTTCGCCGTCCTTTCAAAAAAAAGGATTAACTTAAACAAAGGACAAATCCCCGTTTTTAGTTGATTATGAAGGAAATACAGAAGAGAAATGGCAAAAACAAGCAGTAAAACCACCAAAACTACCTCAAAAGCAGCCCCTAAAAAGGCGCCCGCTAAAATAAAAGGCCCTAGACAGGCTAGCACCATTGTAGACCCAAGTAATTTTGACATTTACGCAGGACTCGAAAAATATTTTGGATTTAGAGAGTTTAAAGGCACCCAAGAGCAGGCAATCAACAGTTTATTGAGCGGTAAAGACACGTTTGTTATTATGCCAACGGGTGGTGGCAAAAGCTTATGTTACCAATTACCAGCGCTTTTGCAAGAGGGTTGCGCCATTGTTGTATCTCCACTTATTGCACTTATGAAAAACCAGGTAGACCTGGTACGCGGATATAGTGAAAATGACGAAGTAGCACACTTTTTAAATTCTTCTTTAAATAAGGGTCAAATAAAAATTGTAAAAGATGATTTGCTAGGTGGCAAAACCAAACTTTTATATGTAGCCCCCGAAACATTAACCAAGCAAGAAAATCTTGATTTTTTTAGTGACTTAAAAATTTCATTTTTTGCCGTGGATGAAGCGCATTGTATTTCTGAGTGGGGACATGATTTTAGACCCGAGTACAGACGCCTGCGCGAAATGATGGACATCATTAATCCATCAGTACCTGTTGTTGCATTAACAGCAACGGCTACACCAAAAGTGCAAAGTGATATTGTTAAAAATTTAGGTTTACGCGACGCAAATATTTTTCTTTCAAGTTTTAATAGGTCTAATTTATTTTATGAAATTCAACCTAAAATAAAAAAAGAAGATACGGTTAAGCATATCGTAAAATTTATTTCACAGCATAAAGGTAAGAGTGGAATTATTTACACCCTAAACCGCAAAACCACCGAAGAATTAGCAGAATTACTGGTGGCCAATAATATTAAAGCGGTTGCGTATCACGCAGGCCTCGATCAAAAATTAAGAGCCGAAAGACAAGACCAGTTTTTACAAGAGGATGTACAGGTAATTGTTGCTACCATTGCGTTTGGCATGGGTATTGACAAACCAGATATTCGTTTTGTAATACACTTTAACATTCCAAAGTCTATCGAAAATTACTACCAAGAAACCGGTAGAGCAGGACGTGATGGGCTAGAAGGTATTTGTGTATTGTACTATTCTCATAAAGACGTTTCAAAAATAGAACACCTCATGCGCGATAAGCCACTTAGCGAGCGCGAAGTGGGTAACCAACTCATTGATGAAACGGTTGCTTACGCAGAGAGTGGAGTTTGCCGAAGAAAAATATTACTGCATTATTTTGGTGAAGAGTGGCCAACACAAAACTGTGGCAATTGTGATAATTGCAAAAATCCAAAAGAACTTATTGAAGCCAAAGAAGAAGTTGTAAAAATATTAAAAGTAATTGCTGCACTAGACGAACGCTTTGTGGCAGATTACGTAGTGAATATGGTGAGTGGTCATTTGACACCACAGATTTCAATGTTTAGGCATGACGCATTACCTGAATTTGGAATTGGTAAAGATAAAGACGCACACTTTTTTAATAGTCTTATCAGACAAATGCTCCTCGAAAACTTAATTCAAAAAGACATTGAAGAATATGGTCTTTTAAAATTAACGGACAAGGGCAAAAAGTTTTTGAAAAAATCAAGCAGCTTCAAAATTGTACTCAACAATTTATTTGAAGACGCCAACGCCGATGACGAAGATGGTGCTGCGCAATCAGGAGCCGCCGCAGATGAAAAACTCTTTCAGATGCTTAAAGAGCTTCGTCAAACCGAAGGGAAAAAGAAGAGCTTGCCTCCATTTATCATTTTCCTAGAAAGTTCGCTCCATGATATGGCCACCTTATTTCCAACCACGCTAGAAGAGCTAGAAAGGTGTCAGGGCGTGAGTAAAGGCAAGGCCCTGAAGTACGGGAAGCCTTTTGTGGACATGATTGCAGCCTATGTAGAAGAGCATGATATTGTAAAGCCCGATGAATTTGTAATGAAGAGTGTGGCCAACAAAGCCAACAATAAAATTTATATCATTCAAAATGTAGATAAAAAAATACCACTCGAAACCATTGCTAAAAACAAGGGTTTAAAGCTCGATGAATTACTAGAAGAAATGGAAACCATTGCAGCTAGTGGCACCAAACTCAATTTAGATTATGCCATTGATGAATGGCTTGACGATTATGATCAGGAAGATATCATTGAGTACTTTAAAAGTTGCGAAACCGCTTCTTTAGAAGTAGCGCAACAAGAACTCAATGAAAATGATTATAGCCTAGAACAACTAAAAATAATGCGCATTAAATTTTTAAGCGTATTTGGAAATTAGTGCAGCTCGTTTTTATAGGCCTTCATTCTTTCGATTACATTTTCTCTGACGTTAACGTAATACAAATTGTAATCTCCAATATGGTAGTTTGGATTTTTAACTAAAAAGCTACCAAATATTTTTGGCTTAGCAGTCCATAAAACCTTGTCTGTTATTTTTGCCTGTGCAACCCCTTTTGCGAGTTTATTAAAATTGGTAAGAACCCCGCCTTTATTGGCTTTCCAAGATGCATTAGGTGTCGATTTTGAAAACGTGAGCGGATTGGTAACAATCACATCAAATTTTTCTTTTTGAATAAATGGCGGCGTGTATCCTTCTTTGTAAGTTCTCCAACTACATATACAGCCCGTTTGTTTGGGCGTATCACAAGCCTTAATAGAGGTATATATTTTTGGATTTACTGGAATACCCACTAAATAAGCAGCTACCAATTGGTTTTGCAGTGGCTTGCCATCAAAAAATTCTTTTACAAGTCTGATGCCATGTGTAGTGCCCTGGCTATGTGAAGCAATGATAATGGCTCTTCCTTTGTTTTCATTTGCTAAATAATATTCGAAGGCTGCTTTTACATCTTGATACGCAAGTTCAAAAGCGGCAATAGCAAGAGTCGTATCGGACGCTGTTACTGGATAGTAAGCACTAATATGCGTTTGTCTATAACGTGGCGCAAATAATCTACCTGCTACATTAAATAAACTTCCTTGATAAAGCACCGGACTATAATCGGTTCTTGCTGCTAATAGTGCATCAGAAATATCGGCGTTGAGGCCAAATGGTTTTTCGGTCCCTAAATAAGTGGTAGGATGAATAAAAAATACGTCTACAGCACTGTCTTTTTGGTAGGATGCCATAAGTGGAGCAGGCACACTATCCGACGGATCATGAATAGCAGGGTGCGCAGCCCAATAACTTACATCACTGTAGTTAGGCACTTTTGGGTCCTTTGAAATTTGGTAGTTGGTCGCTAATTTTTGATAGCTATTGCTGCAACTAGACATAAATAATGCTAGTACAATGATTGCAAATAGGTTTGTGGGGGTATGTTTCATCATAGATAAGACAAAATTAAACAATTATGGGCTGCTTTGCTGCAATATCCTTTGTTAAAAAAGCGTTTTATACTTACAATAATCACATATTTATGTCTATACCAGTAGTTGATTTAGCAGATTTTTTAAGTGGCGATGCTGCTAAAAAAGCCTCTTTTGTAAAAGCACTTGGTGAAGCCTATGAAACAGTTGGTTTTGTAGCCGTAAAAAACCATGGAATTCCAGACGCGTTAATTACTGCACAATACGATCAGGTGCAGCAGTTTTTTTCGTTACCCCTAGAAAAAAAAATAACCTATCAAATAGATGGACTTGCGGGTCAGCGAGGGTATACAAGTTTTGGAACAGAACACGCCAAAGGGAGTGAAGCGCCGGATTTAAAAGAGTTTTTTCAATACGGGCAAACGGTGCCAGCAAGTCATCCATTAAAATGGGAATATCCAGACAATGTGGCTGTAGCAGAAATTCCTTCACTCAATCATACTTTACTCGAAGCATATCGAAATTTTGAAAAAAGTGGGAAAGCATTATTACAAGCCATTGCTATTTATTTAGATCTTGACGAGTATTTTTTTGATGCACATATCGAAGAGGGTAATTCAATTTTACGTTGTATTCATTATCCACCCATTACGCAGGAACCTAAATCTGCCATACGCGCGGAGCAGCACGAAGACATTAATTTAATTACGTTATTAGTTGGCGCTTCTGCAGACGGATTACAAATTTTAACAAAAGCGGGTGACTGGGTTGGTGTTACTTCACTTCCAGAACAAATTGTGGTGAATGTTGGAGACATGTTACAAAGGCTCACGAATAATAAATTAAAAAGCACCACACATAGAGTGGTCAATCCACCTAAAGAGCACTGGCATACCAGTCGTTTTTCGATGCCATTTTTTTTGCATCCAAAAAGTGAAATGAGTTTAGCTTGTTTAGATAGTTGTATAGATGAAGCAAATCCAAAAGCATATCCTGATGCAACTGCAGGTGAATATTTAGATGAAAGGCTTCGCGAAATTGGATTAAAAAAATAACCTTGGCATTAATTCGTCATATACCATTTTTACGCGCCGTTATTTGGCATAGCTTAACAGCTTTTGGAGGTCCGCAAGGCCACCTGGGTATGATGATGAAAACGTTTGTGCATCGCCGCAAAGATGTTACAGAAGCTGAATTACTAGAGTACAATGGTTTTTGTCAACTCTTGCCTGGCGCTTCTTCTACGCAAACATTGGCGCTGATTGGTTATAAAAGAGGTGGCTATACATTAGCGGTATTAACACTTTTAATTTGGATAACGCCTGCTTGCGCACTTATGGGCGGGCTTTCATTTTTACTTAATTATTTTGAAGATAAAAATCAGGTCATTGGCGCGTTTAAATTTATTAGACCCATGGCCATTGGGTTTATTGCTTATTCGGCATTAAAAATTTTACCACTAGCTGTTCATAACACCATTACGCGAGTAATACTAGTAGTTGGTGCTGCTGCTACTTTTTTATTTTTTAAAACGCCCTGGATATTTCCAGCCTTAATTGTAGCTGCTGGTATTGCAACAAATTTTAGTGATAAAAGAATTCCTGAAAAAGAAAAACCAGTTAAAAAAATCAAGTGGGTGAGTTTATTTTTATTTGTTGCATGTTTTGCCCTAGCCGGTTATTTATCGGAAACGGCAACGCGTAATAATTGGGAAAACAGAAAAGCATTTAACTTGTTTGAGCACAATTATAGAAATGGAAGTTTGGTATTTGGTGGTGGCGATGTACTCATGCCATTACTCTATGAGCAGTATGTAACCAGGCCTGCTTCTAAACGCATCATCGATAATAAACGCGATGTGTTAAAAATGAATCAAGCCGATTTTTTAACGGGTTCAGGTATTGTAAGAGCAATACCGGGTCCTGTATTTTCGATAGCCGCATTTTCAGGTGGTATGACCATGCGTTCGGAAGGAGCGTCGGCGCAAATGCTTGGTATTATTATTGGTGCTATTGGTATTTTTTTACCCAGCGCTTTTTTAGTGCTTTTCTTTTTTCCGGTATGGAGTTATGTAAAACGATATGTAGTTATTTTTAGATCATTAGAAGGCATCAACGCTGCCGTTGCTGGCATATTATTTGGTGCTACTGCGTATTTAATGAAAGATCATTTTTCGGACCCTGCTGCTGCAAGTTATTTATGGATTCAGTGGTTGGTTGTGGTGGGTACTATTTTATTACTTCGCATCAACAAAATACCCGCACCTCTTATTGTTGCGTCAATATTTATTCTAGGATTATTGCTTCACTAAAAACAAGTTAAATTATAGCCTCAAATGCGGTAATCTGCGCCGACTGTTATAATATTACACTTAAAACTGCTGCATTTGAAGCGAAGGCTACTCCCTTTTATTATTGTTTTTTGCCTATTAATAGGCCAAATGTCCAAGGGGCACGCGCAGTATGTAACCATTGCAGGAACCGTCTATGATGTAACAGCCCGTAATCCTTTAGAAGCAGTAGCAGTGCGCTCTACATCTGGTAGAGGCGGTGTAACTGATTCGGCCGGAAGGTATATCGTAACCGTTTTAAAAACCGATTCTATTTGGTTTTCAATGATTGGTAAAAACACCATGAAATATCCGGTTGATACCATTTCTAATTTGGACAATTTTAATATTATGATTCATCTAAAGGCTACTGATTTGCCTGAAGTGAAAGTGCGTAATAATTACTACAGATACGATTCAATTCAAAATAGGATTGACAATGCAAAAGGCTTTAATTATAAAAAACCAGGCCTTGGTATTACCTCCAATCCCAACTATAATCCGGGTGGCTTAACGGTTGGCTTTGATTTAGAAGCCATCATTAATATGTTTAGGTTTAAGCGTAACCAGAACATGGAATTTTTACAAAAAAGACTCATCGATCAAGAACAGGAAAAGTATGTCAACTTCAGGTTTAGTAAAGCCTTTGTTCGAAAAATCACACTGCTAAAATCGCCAGAGCTAGATACGTTTATGGTTCGTTTTAGACCCCCTTACGAACTCGTTACAAAAATGAATGATTTAGAATTCGGTTATTTTATTCAAAAGCAATTTGAAATTTACCGCAGAACCAAAAATTCTTATCGTGGTAGTTTGCGTCGTCGCGATGATTAATTACCTTTAGCATCATGCGTTTTTTAATAACCCTATTATTTTGTACTTTTTTTGCTGCATTGTCTGCGCAAAACAAAACCGGTGTATGGTACGGTGCCATTGTGTTTGAGCCCGATGGGGTAAGGGAAGTAGATTCAGAACCCCGCATTCGAGTGGATGCCCAAGCCGGTCGGATTGTTAATGTGCCTCCTATATATGCAGGCTCTATGTCGCTTTCAAAATCAAGAACGTATACAAAAGCTAAATTAGAAATTGTTGATACTGCCGGTCAGATGATGGCCGTGCTCACCACCTTTAGTGCCGATCAAAAAAAGTTAAGCGCTTATTTATTTTATTTATCTGCAACGCCAACGGAGAAATTCAATTACTACGCTAAAGCGGTTCGGTGTTTAGTCAATGAAACAGAACATACACCTAGTTTATTTGACCTTCACGGTAATTTTATTTTTACAGATACGAGTGTTGTATTTAGTGGCATTTGGGAAAGTCCTTTTGGAAAAAGTAGGTTGGGAAAATTTAGCTTTCAGCCAAGCATACAATCTGTAAATGTCAATCCAGAACTTCTTGTTCAGTGGAATGATATAGTAAAAGTGCTACCAGCGGTAACTGACATTGAAAGTTGGGCACCCTCCACAAGTAATTTTGATACACTACTTACTAAATCTTTTTATATCGACTTTTCTATCGCAGAAACAGGGGTCATAGATCACGACACGCTATCGGTACTATTAGATGGTCGGGTATTAGAAGAAAATTTGGTGCTCACCGATAAAAAACACGATTTCAGGGTCAATATTACAACCAAAGACTACCATCAGTTAACCATTCGAACCAAAAGCGAAGGCTCCATTAAGGGAACTGGATTTCTGTTAAGCATTGCTACCAAGGAAAATGTCTATAAATACAACCTCACGCAGTACAAGTACAATCAATCGGATTGGTTTTTTCATAAGGTAGGTTCTAGAGACCGGTCTAATTAGGTTTTGCTCTATTTATTGGGCAAATAATTTACCTTTAAGGCTCTTAAAATGAATGCTTTGAAAAGATGTTCTCTACCCTTAGTGCTCCTTTTTGCACTTGTAGCCTGTAAAGGTAAACCTGATCAAAAAAAACAAAAAGATGGAGGCCCTAAAGCCGCTATCGTAGATGTTATTATTGCTTCTAATAATAAAATCAATAAACAAATTGAAGTTAATGGGTCTGTCCTTCCCAACGAAATGACAACCATTCAATCTGAAGTAAGTGGTCGCGTTACTTTTTTACAAATTTCAGAAGGAAGTAATGTTGCAGCAGGTACTGTGCTAGCACGTATCAATGATGCCGATATAAAAGCATCTCAACAAAAAATAAATGTGCAATTAGACCTCGCACAAAAAAATGAAGTACGACTTAAAAAGCTATTGTCAATTGGAGGTATCAACCAAGCAGATTATGACGTAGTACTCAATCAAGTAAACACATTAAAAGCTGATTTAGCGGTACTGCAAGCGCAGCTAGATAAAACAGTAATTAAAGCTCCGTTTGCTGGAACACTTGGGCTGCGCATGATTAGCATGGGAGCTTATCTTACACCAGCTACTGTTATAACTACCATTCAACAAGTCAATCAACTTAAAATTGATTTTTCGGTTCCTGAATTTTATGCGCAAAAAATAAAAAAAGGCGCAGTGGTGCATGTGCAATCTGCAGACAATAAAACAAAAGCAGATGCTGTTGTGATAGCTACAGAGCCCGTTATCAATGCTACCACGCGCAATTTAAAAGTGCGCGCCGTATTAAAAGGCCAGTCATTTAATTTAGGTGCATTTGTAAAAATATCAATCGATGCAACTGAACCTACCAATAGTATTTTAATTCCGTCTAATTGTATTATTCCTGAATCAACCGTTAAAAAAGTGGTAGTTGTAAAAGATGGAATTGGTCAACTCGTAGAAGTGGAAACAGGAGAAAGAAATGAAGGCCTCGTTCAAATTATAAAAGGCTTATCGGTGGGTGATAGTATTGCTGTGAGTGGTGTTTTGTTTGTAAAACCAAATTCGCCGGTTAAAGTAAGAAGTGTAAAATTATTAAGTGACATTGCAACGCTAGACTAATTATGAATATTTCTGAACTAGCCCTCAAAAGACCCATACTTGCCACTGTGATGAATTTACTCATCATTTTATTTGGCGTTGTTGGTTATAATTTTTTATCGGTTCGTGAATATCCGGCAATCGATCCACCCATTGTAAACGTGCGTACTTCCTACGCGGGTGCCAATGCAGACATTATTGAAAGTCAAATTACAGAACCGCTCGAAAAATCTATTAATGGTATCCCTGGTATTAAAACCATTAACTCTTCAAGTAACAATGGATCAAGTAATATTAGTATTGAATTTGAAGTTGACCAGGATTTAGAAGCGGCTGCCAATGATGTTAGAGATAAAGTGAGTCAGGCAACCAGAAATTTGCCGCAAGATATTGATGCACCTCCTGTTGTAAGTAAGTCTGATGCGAGCAGTGATTTTATTTTACTCATGGCGGTACAGAGTAAAACTAAGGGCCTAATGGAACTTAGCGAGTACGCAGAAAATGTACTACAAGAAAGATTCCAAACCATTCCTGAAGTAAGTTCTGTAAGTATTTTTGGTCAGAAGCGTCCAGCGATGCGCATTTGGATTGATCCCAATAAACTCAATGCCTTTAATCTTACCTATTCAGATTTTAGAACTGCGCTGAATAGAGAAAATGTGGAGATTCCTTCAGGTAAACTCTATGGTAATAAAACAGAATTAACGATTAGAGCACTAGGTAAATTACAAACGGAAGATGATTTTAAAAATTTAATCATCGTACAAAATGAGGCTGGTATTATTCGTTTAAAAGACATTGCAAAAGTTGAAATAGGTCCTGAGCAAGAAGAGTATAGCTGGAAATTAAATGGCATTAATGGCGTGGGTGTTATTATTTCTCCACAACCAGGGGCTAATTATATTAAAATTGCCGATGAATTTTATAAACGTGTAGAAGAGATCAAGAAAAATGAAAAAGGCGACTTTGAGTTTACGCCACTAATTGACCAAACAAAAAATGTTAGAAGAGCGATTAAAGAAGTAGAAGAAACCCTGCTCATTTCATTTACGCTTGTGGTACTCGTAATTTTCTTTTTCTTCCGAAACTGGTTAATTGCGATTCGTCCAATTATCGATATTCCTATTTCGTTGATTGCTACATTTTTTATCATGTACATTTTTGGATTCTCCATCAATGTATTAACGCTGCTTGGTATAGTGCTGGCAACAGGGCTTGTGGTGGATGATGGTATTGTGGTTACCGAAAATATATTTAGAAAACTAGAGCTAGGATTACCTATTAGAAGGGCTGCACTAGAAGGCAGTAAAGAAATATTTTTCGCTGTTATTTCTACCTCTATTACACTTGCTGTTGTGTTTTTACCCGTAATTTTCTTACAAGGTTTTGTGGGAAGTTTATTTAGAGAGTTTGGTATTACGGTAGCGGCAGCTGTATTAATATCGGCCTTTGTTTCATTAACCATTACACCTGTATTAAATGTAGTCTTAACTAAAAAAGGTGCAGGACATGGTAAGTTTTATGATCAAACAGAGCCTTTCTTTAGAGGTATGGAAAATGGCTACAAGCGTTTACTAGCTGCTTTTGTAAGGGTAAGATGGATAGCCTGGGTTATTGTAGTAGCCTGTTTGGGTGCCATTTATTTTGTAGGTAATAATTTGCCATCGGAACTTGCGCCGCTAGAAGATCGAAGTAGCATTCGTTTTCAGATGACGGGCCCAGAAGGTGCTTCCTTTAATTATATGAGTGAAGTGGCAGGGGGCCTTACCGATTATTTATCAGATTCTATTCCTGAAAAATCATTTGTTTTTGCATCTATTCCAGGATTTAGTGGAAATGGTGGCGTAAATGGTGGTACCGCAAGAATTGCGCTGGTAGATCCTGAAGACCGTAAAAGATCACAAAGTGATATTGTAAAAGCTGTCACTAAAAAATTATCTCAGTTTAACAATGCCAGAATATTTCCAGTAGAAGAGCAAACTATTTCTGTAGGACTAGGTTCTAGGGGTGCGCTTCCTGTCCAACTCATTTTACAAAATTTGGAGTTTGAAAAAATAAAAGCGATTATTCCAAAATTTTTAGAGGAAGCAAGAAAAGATAAAACTTTTCAAAACGTGGATGTAAACCTGAAGTTTAGTAAACCCGAACTTCAACTTACAATTGACAGGATAAAAGCCAAAGACTTAGGTTTATCTATTTCTGATGTTGCAGATGTAGTGTCTAGCGCCTTTAGTGGCAGAAGACTTGCGTATTTTACCATGAAAGGTAAACAGTACGATGTGATTTCTCAAGTGACATTAAATGATCGACAAACTCCTAGCGATATTTTAAGTTTGTATGTGCGCAATAACCGTGGCGAAATGATTCCACTTTCTGCGGTAGTGGATTTGAAAGAAAGTTCTAATCCACCAACACTTTACCACTACAACCGTTTTAGATCTGCTACCATTAGTGCTTCACTGGCAGAAGGTAAAACTATTGGTGATGGTGTAAAAGCGATGGATGAAATATCTAAACGTTTGCTAGATGAGAGTTTTCACACATCTTATGGTGGTCCTTCTCGCGATTTTAAAGAGAGTTCTTCCAATACCACATTTGCATTTTTATTAGCACTCCTTCTTATTTACTTAGTGCTTGCTGGTCAATTTGAAAGCTTTAAAGATCCATTTATTATTATGATTACGGTGCCATTAGCTATTGCGGGTGCACTTATTAGCTTATGGATGTTTGATCAAACGCTGAATATATTTTCTCAAATTGGTATGATCATGCTTATTGGACTTGTAACCAAAAACGGTATCCTAATTGTAGAATTTGCCAACAATAAAAGACTAGAAGGTCTTGCAAAAAAAGAAGCCGTACTAGAAGCTGCTTCACAACGTTTGCGTCCAATTTTAATGACCAGTTTAGCAACTGCACTTGGTGCTTTACCTATTGCGCTAAGTTTAGGTGCAGCGGCAACGAGCCGTATGCCACTTGGTATTGTTATTGTAGGCGGTATTTTCTTCAGCTTATTTTTAACGTTGTTTGTAGTGCCAGCTGTTTATATTTTTATATCCGGTAGGCACATCAAAGCCGTAGAAGAAATAGCATAAATAATTATCATGAGTAACGCTATTGCAGATATTAGAAAAGATTATAAGTTAGCCTCTTTAGAAGAAGCAGATGTAGCCTCTAATCCTATCGATCAATTTACACGCTGGTGGAATGAAGCAGTAGCATCACAAATTGATGAAGTAAACGCCATGACACTGGCTACTGTAAATGCTGCTGGGGTTCCGGCTGCACGCATCGTGCTTTTAAAAGGCTACAATCCTGAGGGTTTTATTTTTTTCACGAACTACGAAAGTGATAAAGGAAAAAATTTGACGCTAAACCCAAACGCTGCGCTTGTTTTTTTCTGGAAAGAATTAGAAAGACAAATTAGAATTGAAGGCACGGTCCAAAAAGTAAGTGCCGAAGAAAGTGATCGTTATTTTAATTCACGTCCAGCATCTAGTAGAATTGGCGCTTGGGCTTCACCACAAAGTGCAGTGATTGAAAATAGATTGGTAATTGAACAAAATGTAGAACGCTATACTTCCATATTTGCCAATGATTCTATCGAAAGGCCTGACCATTGGGGTGGATACATTGTAAAACCAACAAGCATCGAATTTTGGCAAGGCAGATCAAGTCGTTTGCACGACCGGATACGTTATAAACTCGAAACGAGTGACTATAACGCAGCTACTGATACTAGAACAGATGCAAACTGGAAAATTGAACGCTTAGCACCTTAATAAATTTCTAATCCTATTTTCTCGCGATTACTTTTTCTGCAGCCGCTACAATAAATGGCGTGTCTAGCCCGTACTTTGTAAGTAGTTGTGTTGGTGTACCACTTTCTCCAAAAGTATCGTTGGTGCCAATGTATTCGATAGGGATAGGACAATGTTTTGCAGCAACTTGTGCAACGCTATCACCAAGTCCACCAATAACATTATGTTCTTCTACCGTTACAGCACATTTTGTTTTTGAAATAGAACGGATGATCGCTGCTTCATCAAGTGGCTTGATGGTATGAATATTAATCACTTCTACACTCAATCCTTTTTCCTCTAATATGCGTCCAGCTTCGATAGCTTTCCAAACCATATGACCGCAAGCAAAAATACTTACGTCCGTACCTTCCGATAATTGTTGAGCTTTACCAATTACAAAATCGCTACCATCCACAGCTGTAAAGTTTGGCCATTTTGGACGCCCAAATCTTAAATATACAGGCCCTTCATAAGAAGCAATTGCTTTAGTAGCAGCCTTGGTTTGATTAAAATCGCAAGGAACAATAACGGTCATGCCCGGAAGCATTTTCATCAGTCCGATGTCTTCTAAAATTTGGTGTGTTGCACCATCTTCACCCAATGTAAGACCTGCGTGTGATGCACAAATTTTTACATTCTTTCCGCTATACGCAACACTCTGTCTGATTTGATCATATACTCTACCCGTGCTAAAATTTGCAAACGTTGTTGTGTATGGAATTTTACCTCCAATGGTCATACCCGCAGCAATACCAATCATGTTGGCTTCTGCAATACCTACTTGTACAAAACGGTTTGGAAAATCTTTGATAAAGGGTCCTAGTTTTAAAGAACCTGCTAAATCTGCAGTAAGTACTACTACATTTTCATTTTCTTTTCCGATTTCGTGAATGCCTTCACCAAATCCACCACGTGTTTCTTTTTCGTTTTGTACTTGTATGTCTTGTAATTTCATGAGAAGTAATTTTTATCCTTCAAAAGTGCTATAAAAATAAGGTGTCTTTGCTTCAAACTCTGCGCTGCAAGTGTCTACCATTTTGTAAACTCTGGTAATGCCAAGTGCTTTTCTTTTTTCATACACTTGTTCATCAGTGCAATCGCCATGTAAAATTTTTGAAATTTGCACGTCACCAAAACCACATTTTTTAGCTTCTTTTAATAAGCTTTCAGGAAGGGTTTCTAATGTATGCGTTGCAATTTCTTTTTCGATATTGCAAATTTGTAAAATCTGGTGTAAGAACCATCTGTCAATGCCTGTTGCTTGTGCAATAGACTTAACAGTAGAACCCGCCATGAGCGCATCTTTGATTCTAAATATGCGGTCCCATTTTGGTGTTTTGATATATTCTACGAGGTCCTCGCTTTTCATGAGGCTCTTACCGTAATAACCTAAACCAACGGCTTCATTTTCTAAACTCTGACAAGCTTTTTGAATCGCTTCTTTAAAGTTTCTTCCAATAGCCATTACCTCACCTACACTTTTCATTTGTAAACCAAGGGTGTCGTTGGCGCCTTTAAATTTATCAAAGTTCCAACGCGGCACTTTTACAATCACGTAATCAAGTGCTGGTTCAAAATATGCCGAAGTCGTTTTTGTAATCTGATTTTTTAATTCATCTAAACTATAACCAATGGCAAGCTTCGCAGCAATTTTTGCAATTGGATAACCCGTTGCTTTAGAAGCAAGTGCAGATGATCTACTCACGCGCGGATTGATTTCAACAGCAATCAATTCTTCGGTAGCAGGGTTAAGTGCAAACTGCACGTTACATCCACCCGAAAAATTACCCAGTGAGCGCATCATTAAAATGGCTTTGTTGCGCATTTCTTGGAATGCAGTATCACTTAAAGTCATGGCAGGTGCCACGGTGATAGAGTCTCCAGTGTGCACACCCATTGGGTCTAAATTTTCTACGGTACAAATGATAACAACATTATCGTTTTGATCACGTAACAATTCAAGTTCATATTCTTTCCATCCAAGTACTGCTTTTTCTACAAGTACTTCATGAATAGGAGATGCTTTTAATCCTCTTTCGAGTGCGGCATCTAAATCATCTTTTGTATGTACAAATCCGCCACCCGTTCCACCTAATGTAAAGGAAGGTCTGATCACAAGTGGGAATCCAATTTCTTGTGCAAATTCTTTTCCTTCTAAAAAGCTATTGGCTACACGGCTTGGTGCTACAGCCATACCAATTTTTACCATGAGCTGTCTAAACTTCTCACGGTCTTCGGCGGTATCAATGGCAGCAACGTCTACGCCAATCATGCGCACATTGTACTTTTTCCATATGCCAATTTCATCGGCTTCCTTACAAAGGTTTAAAGCGGTTTGACCACCCATGGTTGGAAGTACGGCGTCAATATCGTTTTCTTGTAAAATTTGCTCAATGCTTTCGATGGTAAGCGGCAACAAGTAAACTTTATCGGCCATCATTGGGTCTGTCATGATGGTGGCTGGATTTGAATTAATCAAAATCACTTTAATGCCCTCTTCACGCAAACTTCTAGCAGCTTGAGAACCAGAATAGTCAAATTCGCAGGCCTGGCCAATAATAATGGGCCCAGAACCAACAATAAGTACCGATTTTATGGAATTGTCTTTTGGCATAGGAACTAAAAAATAAATTGTGCAAATTTAATAAAGGGGGAGCAGAAGGGGGTATTTTTTTTGAACTAATTGCTCCTAATTTTATTATATAACTGTTACCCGCTTATTTTTAATGAACAAAACAGCCAATATGCTACAAGAAGGATCCAAAGCCCCTGCCTTTAAAGGCCTCGACCAAAACGGTAAAACCATTGCCCTATCTAGTTTTAAGGGTCAAAAACTGGTTTTATATTTCTACCCCCACGATATGACCCCAACTTGTACCGTGCAGGCCTGTAATTTGAGGGATAATCATAAAATTTTAGCCAAAAAGGGCTACCAAGTGGTAGGTGTGAGCTCCGACGACCAAAAAAGTCACCTCAAATTCATTGCTAAGCACGACTTACCCTTCCCACTTATTGCCGACACCGACCTCGTTATTCATGAAAAATATGGTGTTTGGGCCGAAAAGAAGTTTATGGGCAAAACCTATATGGGCACTTTACGCACTACTTTTATAATAGACGAAAACGGCGTGATAGAAAAAATTATTACTAAGCCGGATTCAAAAAATCATGGTCAAGAAATTTTAGGTGCTCCAAAAAAGAAATAAAATCTATGAAACATTTACTCGCTTTCATTTTTGTATTGGCGCTGATGCCTGCACAAGCACAAAAACTAAATAAAAAAATACAGCACGGGTTAGAAACCCTCACTGCTGGATTTAAAGGTGACGTGGGCGTTTATGTAAAAGATTTACATACTGGAAAAATAGCAAGTATAAACGCTGATAGTATTTTTCCAACAGCAAGTATGGTTAAAGTGCCTATACTTATTGGCATCATGGATAAAATTAACAAAGGCGAACTAAATTATCATCAGGAGTTAACCTACAAAGATTCTTTGTTTTATGCAGGGTCCGATTTGCTTGCTTCATTAAAACACAATGAAAAAGTGGAGCTGAGTAAAGTGATTATGCTCATGCTTACAACAAGTGATAATACGGCTAGTTTGTGGTTACAATCACTAGCGGGCACCGGTACAAGAATCAATCAAATCCTTGATAGCATTGGTTATACGGCTACTAGGGTAAATAGTAGAACGCCAGGTAGAGAAGCGGGTAGAGAGAAATTTGGATGGGGCCAAACCAGTCCCAAAGAAATGGTTTCTATGTTTGAAGCTTTGGCCAATAGAAATTTATTAGACACTGCTTCCTCCGAAAAAATGCTTCGATTGCTTGGCAGAAATTACTGGGATGAAGAAGCGATTTCACAAATTCCACCCGATGTTTTTGTGGCTAGTAAAAATGGTGCCGTTAATGCGAGCAGAAGTGAAGCTATGTATGTGCACGGAAAAAATGCACGATACGTTTTTTGTATTTGTACTAAAAATAATAAAGACACCAGTTGGGAATTACAAAATGAAGCCTGGGAGCTCGCCAGAAAAATTTCTAAATTATTATGGGAAACCTACAAGTGATGATGTGTTAATTGCGAACTGTTTTAACTAAACAAAACATACGTTAACCAGCTCATCCCATATGCGAGGGCTGTCATATAAACAAGTTGAAACGCAGGCCATTTCCAAGACTTTGTTTCTCTTTTTACAACGGCTAGTGTACTCATGCACTGCATGGCTAGCAAATAAAATATCATGAGTGAAAGCCCCGCTGCTAAAGTGTATACTTTGGTCCCGTCTGGGTGTCTAGCCGCCGCCAATTTTTGTCTGAGAGAGCTGTCTTCACTGTCTTCTACGCTATATAAGGTAGCCATGGTACCTACAAAAACCTCTCTAGCCGCAAAGGAAGTAATGAGGGCAATGCCTATTTTCCAGTCGTATCCAAGCGGCTTGATGGCTGGCTCAATAGCTTTACCCAAAATGCCCGCATACGAATGTTGTAGTTTTTCTGATGCGTATTGTTTATCTAAAGAATCTTTTTTTGCAGGCAACACTTGACTGAGTGCTTCATACTTTTTAGTCGTATTTGCTATTTGATCACCAGGTCCGTAGCTACTTAAAAACCATAGTAGTAGGCTAATAATCATGATTACTTTACCTGCATCCGTAACAAATATTTTAGCTTTTTCGAGCATGGTAATACCCACGTTTTTCCAACGCGGAGCTCTATACATGGGAAGCTCTAAAATAAAAAAGCTTTTTTCTTTGATGGTGATAAACCACTTTAGAACATAGCTCACTAGCATCGCCATTACTATGCCTAGTAAATAAAGACCCATCATTACAAGGCCTTGTAAACTTAAAAATCCAAAGTAGTATTTGTTATCTACAACAAGTGAAATTAAAATCGTGAATACCGGTAAACGCGCACTACAACTCATGAGTGGCGTAACAAGAATCGTTAACAATCTTTCTTTTCTATTTTCAATATTGCGCGCACTCATAATGGCTGGAACGGCGCATGCAAAACCACTTACCATGGGCATCACACTTTTTCCATTCAGCCCAACTTTGCGCATGAGTCGATCACTTAAAAAACTAATGCGCGCCATATAACCACTGTCTTCAAGCATGGTAATGAGCCCAAACAAAATCATAATTTGTGGCACAAATACTAAAATTCCACTCAGGCCAGCTACCAGTCCATTCACGATTAAATTGCTCCACCATGTTTCTGGAAGCCAAGCAGACAAAGAGCTTCCGCCTTTTGCAAAAGCCCACTCGATACCATCCATTGGAAAGCTAGCCAGCCAATAAACGCTTTGAAATAAAATAAAGAGTACAGCAAGTAATATGACATTGCCCCAAACTCGGTGTAATAAAATATTGTCTAACTTATCTGAAAAAATCTTTTTTTCTAATGGTCCAGGCTCTACAACATGCCTACGCATAACGTCTCTGATTTGACTATAGCGCTGTAAAATTTCTTCGGCTTGTGTTTTGGTTGGATTAAACTGATGCGTTATTTCAAGACCTTCAATTTCTTTTTGTACCGCATCTGTTAACGGAAAATTTTCATGATTGATTAAATAATGTATTGCAGCGTAATCACTTAAGCCTGGTACAATTTGATGAATGCCATCAATGGCGCTTGGGGCCAACTTTTTTGTATCAATAAATTTTTTATCAGAAACAGCACTTGGCTTTACTGTTAATTGTTGCAAGGCTTTTTTTAATTCCGTAATGCCCTTGTTTTTTCGGGGATTAACGGCAATAATGGTGATGCCTAATTCTTTTTCAAGTCCTGCAATATCTATTTTGATGCCCTTACTTGATGCAATATCATTCATGGTGAGGGCCATCACTACCGGAATTTGCAAATCGATAATCTGACTGCAAAAAAGCAAATTTCGTTTAAGGTTACTGGCATCTGCAACGAGTAATACAGCGTCAGTTGTTATCGATTCGTCGGTGCCCATGAGCACTTTGTAGGCTACCCATTCGTCAGCTCTTCGGGGATACAAACTATAGGTGCCCGGAAGGTCAATTAATGTGGTGTTGGTAGCATCTGGTAACCGGAGGGTCCCCGTTTTTTTATCAACGGTTACGCCTGGAAAATTGCCAACTTGTTGATTTAACCCCGTCAAAGCATTAAAAATGGAACTTTTTCCACTGTTGGGGTTACCCACTAAAGCAATATGGAGGTCTCTTTGACTCAAGTTTAATTAGATGGCTACAAAAGTACCCCCAAAGAGGGGAGGGTTGTTACGAGATTGGGAACAGAATCGCTTACTTTTGTACGTAATAAAGCAAGCAAAATGGGTAAAAATTGGTTTTGGGTCCTTTTATTGGTTCCCTTTTTAGGATTATCACAAAGTAAACGCAAAATTAGAATTGAGGCAGAAAAGCAAAAATTGGCACTCATTTCAAATTTAAAATCACATATTGGCTATTTGGCGAGTGATGAACTAGAAGGTAGAAGAACGGGAACAGCAGGTGCCGACGCAGCGATGGATTACTTGGTAAAACAATATGAGCGGATGGGAATTGGTGCCAAAGGATCAAGTGGGTATCTTCAAAAATTTGAAATCAACGAAGGTTTACAAATAGATCCAAGTACTCATTTTAAGGTGAACAATGTTCAATTAAAAATTGAAAAAGATTTTTTTCCATTAGCTACAAGTGCGTCAGTAAATATTTCAGGAAATCCTGCCATGGCATTACAAGAAAAAGGACAGCCTTGGTTTAAAGACCTGAAAGAAACCCTTGACGAAAATAAATCCAATCCTCACTTTGATATAGAAGCATGGATTAAAAAAGAAGTAACTACGGCTGCATCAAAAGGGTCAACTGCATTTATAATGTACAATACAGGAACTGTTGTTGATAATATTTTATTTAATAAAAATGATAAAACAGCGCCGTATTCTATTCCTGTCATTTACCTCACACAGGCAGGGCTGCAACATTTTACAGATCCTTCCGCAACTTTACAAGTTGAGATTTCCGTTCGTCTATCAGAAAAAAAACGTCCTGCAACCAATGTTGCAGCATTTATTAATAATGGTGCAGCAAATACAATTGTTATTGGGGCACATTATGATCACCTTGGTTTTAACGAAGATAAAAATGCATTAGATACTGGTCATGTGATTCATAATGGTGCAGATGATAATGCTAGTGGTACTGCGGCGCTACTTGAAATTGCCCGCTTGTTACAACAAAAATCACCCGTACATAATAATTATTTATTCCTTCATTTTTCTGGTGAAGAATTAGGCCTTTTAGGAAGTAAATATTGGATAGAAAATCCAACTATGTCTGGGTCTATTAATTATATGCTTAACATGGATATGGTAGGCAGGTATGATACTTCACACAAATTAACGGTGGGTGGATACGGCACTTCAACTAAATGGAGTAGCATTTGGAAGGCCATAAATACGCCACTTGTTATAAAATTTGATAGCACAGGTAGTGGCCCAAGTGATCACGCTAGTTTTTATAGAGCGGGTGTGCCGGTTCAATTTTTCTTTACAGGAAGCCACCCCGATTATCATAAAGCAAGTGATGATGCAGATAAAATAAATTACGAAGCCACTGCGCAAATTGTAACACTGGCCTATCAAATTATGGGTATTACAGATAGTTTACCTAAGCTTGATTTTATAAAAACAACAGAGCCTCAAATGGGCCGTAGCACTAAGTTTACAGTAAGTTTAGGGGTTATACCAGACTATGGTTATAGCGGTACCGGCATGCGCATAGATGGTGTGAGTCCAGGTAAGCTTGCAGAAAAATTAGGATTAAAAGCAGGTGACATTTTACTTCAATTAGGTGATTACAAATTTGTTGACGTTAATAGTTATATGCAAACACTTAGCAAGTTTAAAAAAGGTGATCAAACATTGCTACGCATAAAACGCGGCACAGAAGAAATAAATATTCCTGTTACATTTTAAAGGAAGCAATCAATTACTAGTATGAAACTGAAACTCAATATTGACGAACTCAACGAAGATTTTTTTGATGACACGCGTTTGCTTGGTATTATTGCGCCAATCAAAAGTCATCAATTTTGTTTGCAATTGAACAATCAATTAGGGCATCAGTTTAGACTTAATCCGGCCATCGAAATTCATCTCAAAAAAAAGGATCGCAGTTATTATTTTAGTATTTACGAATCTAAAGAACCCAATAGTTTTTTAGTACACTATTTATATCACAACCATTGTGATGGCGAATACCTGTTGCCTGAATTTAGACATATGGATTTTTTATGGCTCACAAAAGGAGATTTTGTGGACGATGAAAAATGCAACTGGATCAAGCAAACCGTAAAAGCATTAAACGGTGTTCAAATGGTGGCAGAGCTTACCAATGAGCAAATAAAAAATAAAGGAAATATGGTTTTTTAGCGTTTGATTTTAACGCTTAGTTTTTTACCACCACTACTTTTTCACCTACTGCTTCTAATACACCAATGGGCTCTATAAAATCAGCAAGCCCATGTCTTGTAAATACATCTTTAATGATATCTACTGCGTTAGGGTCTACTGCAACAAGTAAGCCTCCATTGGTTTGCGGATCCGGTAACATGCTAAATGCTTCCATGACATTTACGCCCGGATCAAAACTTGTTTTAGTGCTGTAACTATTCCAGTTTCGATACGTAGCATCTGGCACCATGCGCTGCGCTAAATATTTTTTAGCAGCTTCAATCATTTTTATTTTCGAATAAAAAATATGCGCAGAAAGTTCACTGCCTTCGGCCATTTCTATCAGGTGGCCAAGTAGTCCAAACCCAGTGATATCAGTAAGTGCGTGCACTTCCGGTATACCGCCTAGTATTTCACCTACTTTATTAAGTGTTGTTAACTGATCTATAAATGGCGCAAGATCTTGTGGCTCTAGTGCGTCTCTTTTTTGTGCGGTTGCTAGTATGCCCACACCAATTGGTTTTGTAACAAAGAGCACATCACCCTGTTTTGCAGTATTGTTTTTTTTGAGATTTGCAATGGGCGTAATGCCTGTTACCGCTAATCCAAAAATAGGTTCGGTACTATCAATACTATGACCACCCGCAAGTGGAATACCTGCCTCAGCACAAATGCTTCGAGCGCCCTCTAACACTTCTGCTGCAAGGGCTGCAGGTAATGTATTAACCGGCCAGCCCAGTATGGCAATAGCCATTAGCGGCTTACCGCCCATCGCATACACGTCACTAATAGCATTGGCGCTCGCAATTTTTCCAAAGGCTACCGCATCATCTATAATGGGTGTAAAAAAATCGGTGGTACTAATAATGGCTTGACCGTTTCCCATATCATAAGCAGCCGCGTCATCTTTACTTCCGTAACCCACCAGTAAATTTTTATGTTCAATTTTTGGAAGGGAAGAAGCTAAAATAGTTTCTAATACCGCTGGTGCAATTTTACATCCGCATCCTGCGCCATGAGAAAACTGTGTCAATTTTATAGTTGAAACCATCTTGTTTGTTTTATTTTATGATAACCACTTGACGGCGCCAAGTGCAACAGTTTCTTTGGTACCGTTTTCGCTTTCAATTTCTAAATATCCATTTGATAAAACCCTGCAAATAGTAACTGTTTTTATGACTTCGTTTACGGCTACTGTTACAAGTTCTCCTTTTTTATAAAGTGCATTGTTGTAAAGCGAAATCAGTGCATCAGGCCCCTGGGTTAACAGTATATCTAATGCGTCTTCAATACATCCGCATAACTGAACTGCAAGATCTTTAACTGCATGGGTTTTGCCCGTTATTTGTTTGAGTGAAACGGCTTTGTTTAATTCGGTTCCAAAACTTGTTTGGTTGATATTAACCCCCATACCTGCAATGCTCCACTGCCAGATAGGTCCCCTAAAGCTATTTTCAATTAAAATACCTGCTGCCTTTCTGTCACGCCAGTAAATATCATTGGGCCACTTAATGCGCGTTTCGTCACCAGCATATGTAATAAAAAAGTTAAAACATCCAACCGCTACAAGCATGCTAACAATGGATGGCTCCAGCTCTGAACCATCAAAAACAAGCTTTTTTGGGTCCAATACCACCGATAATAGTATGTTTTGACCGCTTTCGGCCTCCCAAACCTTGCCCATTTGCCCCTTTCCTGCCCATTGTTTTTGGGCTAGAAAAGCAGCGCCGTGCCCAGCCAAGTTTGTCTTAACTTGGTTCATGGCATAGATGTTGGTACTATCTACTTCAGTTAATTCTGTAAATGGTAAACCGATGGGTGTATTTAAGCCTGCTGAAGCCAAAGAATTAGTATTTTTGACGAAGTTACAAGAGCTACGTCTAAATCAAATTATTAATCACTAAATAACTGCATTGTTGGAACCCCTTTCTGTATTAAAAAATCGACCAAAAAGTACGATTACCCGATTAACCAAGAGCTCTAAAATTCTCAAGACCATCATTAATGCCATTTTAGATAAAAAAGGTGAGCATGTTGTAAGTTTAGATTTACGCAAAATTGAAGAAGCTGCTGCCGACTTTTTTATTGTATGCCAAGCATCCAGTACCACACAAGTGCGTGCTATTGCTGATCATATCGAAGATGAGGTAAAACAGGCCTGCGGCGAAAATCCATATAAACACGAAGGACGTAAAGCATTGCAATGGGTGATCATTGATTATGTGAATGTAGTAGTGCACGTGATGCATCCGGAAGCAAGAGAATTTTATAAATTAGAAGAAATGTGGAGTGATGCTGCATCACAAATCCACGAATAATAGAAAGTATATGTCAGAAGAGAAGCAACCAAAATTTAATTTTCAGGAGAAAGGAAAAGGCGGCAAGAAAGGTCCTAAGTTCAATATCTATTGGATTTATGGCGTTGTGATTGTTGGTTTATTAGTTTCTCAAATCATGAACTTTTCGCCGGAGTTAAAAAAGACAACGGAGCAGGAGTTCAAACAACAAATGCTATTAGCAGGCGATGTAACCAAACTTGACTTTGTAAAAAACAAAGATGAAGTGCAGGTTTACATTAACGGCGATAGTCTTAAAAAAGAATTCTACGTTAAAAAATTTGGCGTCGTGTTGCCTAAAGAAAAAGTAAAGGGCGCACCTTTATTTGTTTTCGAAGTGTTGGATTGGAAATCTTTTGATGAGAATCTTCAAAAATTTACAGAGCAACATCAGTTACCAGAAGTTAAAAGAGATATTGTGAAAGCTGCAGATTGGATGGGCGGCGTACTTCAATCTATTTTTACGCTTGTAATTATTGTAGTGGTTTGGTTACTACTTATGCGTAAAATGGGCGGCGGTGCTGGTGGTCCAGGCGGTGGCGCTGGGGGTATTTTTAATATTGGAAAATCAAAAGCTACTTTATTTGATAAAGGCGCTAAAGTAAATATCAATTTTGGAGACGTTGCTGGACTTGATGAAGCAAAAGTGGAAGTGATGGAGATTGTTGACTTCCTAAAAAATCCAAAAAAATACACAGCACTTGGCGGTAAAATTCCAAAAGGTGCACTACTAGTAGGCCCTCCGGGTACTGGTAAAACCTTACTTGCAAAAGCAATGGCTGGTGAAGCGCAGGTTCCTTTCTTTAGTTTAAGTGGATCTGATTTTGTTGAAATGTTTGTGGGTGTGGGTGCAAGTCGTGTGCGTGATTTATTCAAACAAGCAAGAGAAAAAGCGCCTTGTATAATTTTTATTGATGAAATTGATGCGATAGGAAGAGCACGTGGTAAAAATGCCATGATGAGTAACGATGAGCGTGAAAATACTTTAAACCAACTACTTGTTGAAATGGATGGTTTTGGTGGCGACACGGGCATTATTATTTTGGCTGCTACCAACCGCCCTGACGTATTAGATAGCGCCCTATTAAGACCAGGACGTTTTGATCGTCAAATTTCAATTGACAAACCAGATGTAAAAGGAAGAGAAGAAATATTTAAAGTACACCTTGAGCCTATTAAAATTTCTGAAGCACTTGATTTACATAAACTAGCAGAACAAACACCTGGATTTGCTGGTGCAGATATCGCAAACGTTTGTAACGAAGCCGCATTAATTGCTGCTAGAAAAGGAAAAGAGTCGGTAGAAATGATTGACTTCCAAGATGCCATTGACCGTGTTATTGGTGGTCTTGAAAAGAAAAATAAAATTATAGCACCGCACGAAAAATCTATTATTGCATACCACGAAGCAGGTCACGCCGTTTGTGGTTGGTTTTTAGAACATGCGTATCCGCTTTTAAAAGTAACGATTGTGCCTCGTGGTACGGCAGCACTTGGATATGCACAGTACACACCAACCGAGCAGTACCTCTACAACACAGATCAGTTAATGGATCAAATTTGTATGACACTTGGTGGTAGAGCTGCAGAAGAAATATTCTTTGGAAAAATTTCTACGGGTGCATCCAACGACTTACAACAAATTACACGTATTGCATACAGCATGGTTACTGCGTATGGTATGAATAGCAAAGTAGGTAACGTGAGTTACTATGATCCTTCGCAAGAAAATACGTTTACCAAACCATACAGCGAAGAAACGGGTAAAATTATTGATCATGAAGTGCGTGGCATTATTGAAGAAGCATACCAGCGTACACTTCAACTACTTCGTGATAAAAAAGAAGCTGTTGAAATTTTAGCAAAAGAATTACTAGCAAAAGAAGTGTTGCATAAATCTGATGTAGAAATTTTAATTGGCAAAAGACCTTTCGAAGAAAAAAAGGTTGTTGAAGTAGAAGTAGTTACAGAAGTTGCAGATGAGCAAACTGAACCAGAAGCTGCTGCACCTGAAGCGCCTGCTGCGTCAGACGATCAAACATCAACAGAAGAATCTATTTAATAGTAGAAGGATGGCTAAAAGCGCAAGAGAAAATATATTACAAAAGATAAAACAGGCACTGGCGAAGCCAGTGCCTGTGCCATTTTCGGCGGTTGATTCGGTTTCAACAACATACCCAACCACCAAAGAAGACCTTTCGGTATTGTTTGCCGAAAACTTTTCTGGCTTACAAGGCAAGTTTGCATTTTGTGCTAGTGAAAAAGAACTCGCATCGCAGTTAAGTATGCTTTTTATTCAGCGCAATTGGAAGCAAACCTATTGCCGCGAAAATGCATTAATTGAAATGCTAACCACAGCAGGCTTTGGTGGCATGCAATCTGAAGATTTAGAATATTGTGATGCAGCGATTACAAGTTGCGATCATTTAATTGCCAGAACCGGAAGTATGATACTTTCTGCGGGACAAGAGAGTGGTAGAACTGTGAGTGTATATGCGCCTATTCATATTTGTATCGCTTACACGGATCAAGTAGTGTATGATATTTCAGATGGTTTACAATCTGTGACCAAACATTATGGTAATCAGTTGCCTTCATTAATTACGCTTGCGAGTGGTCCTAGTAGAACTGCGGATATTGAAAAAACACTCGTAGTAGGCGTGCATGGTCCCAAAGAAGTGTACTGTTTTTTAGTAGACAGAAATAAATAATGCACATGACAGCTACTATTCATGCATCTTCCAGCCGTAAAATTTATTTGCTCTCCGATTTTCATTTGGGGGCACCTAATTACAGTGCTAGTTTGGAGCGTGAAAAAAAAGTAGTTGCCTTTTTACAATCTATAGAGGATAGCGCAGCAGCTGTTTTTATTGTAGGTGATATTTTTGACTTTTGGTTTGAGTACGATCATGTAGTGCCCAAAGGTTTTGTACGCTTACTTGGGCAAATCGCTAAACTCACCGATAAAGGGATTCCGGTACATGTGTTTACTGGCAATCATGACTTATGGATGAGTGGTTATTTTGAAAATGAACTAGGCTGTAAAGTATACCATGCGCCACAAGAATTTAAGTTTAACAATAAAGACTGCTATATCGCGCATGGCGATGGTTTAGGTCCTGGCGACGCTGGATATAAGTTTATCAAAAAAATATTTACCAATCCTTTTTGTAAATGGTTGTTTAAGTGGATGCATCCAGATGCGGGTATTGCACTTGCCAATTATTTTAGCCGTAAAAGCAGGGCTAAAACGGGCAATGCAGATGCGCAGTTTTTAGGTGAAGAAAACGAATGGCTTATTTGTTACAGTAAAGAAATTTTACAAAAAAAGCATTACGATTATTTGATTTTTGGCCATCGACATTTTCCACTTGATTTAAAGATTGGAAACAGTCATTATATTAATTTAGGCGATTGGATTCATAATTTCACGTACGCTAGTTTTGATGGCGAAAAAATGGAAATTGATATATGGAACTAAAAATATTAGATAATACGGTGCAGGCTTATCTTATAGTTATAGGCACCATACTAATTACATTGATTTTCAAAAAACTTATTTCTAAATTTTTAGCGAGTAAGCTTTTTAAACTGATCACCAATAGTAAGCACAATTTACCCAAGCAATCTTTTTTGGATCTAGTAGTGCAACCCCTTGGCACTTATTTATTACTGACCATTTCAATGATTGCCATTGATAAATTAAAGTTTCCTGCTGCTTTTGAATTCACTGTTTATAAAACAAATACGAGGCAAATATTAGATGCGCTCATGAATGGAGCTTTGGTTGTGGTGTTTATTTGGTTATGCCTTCGTGTCATTGATTTTATGGCGATCGTTTTAGAAGAGCGCGCCAATGTAACCAAAGACCAACAAGACAATCAGCTCATCATTTTCTTTAAAGACTTTTTTAAAGTAATTCTGATCATTATTGGTGTGCTACTTGTTTTAAAGTTCTCTTTCAATAAAAACATAGGTAATATCTTAACGGGCTTAAGTTTAGTGGGTGCTGCTATAGCCCTTGCTACGAGAGAGAGTATGGAAAATTTAATAGCTTCCTTTATTATCTTTTTTGATAAGCCCTTTACGGTTGGTGAGCAGGTAAAAGTAAATGGGTTTACGGGCACTATAGAAAAAATTGGACTGCGTAGCACACGCATTCGTACCAACGAAAAAACATATATTTCTGTTCCCAATAAACAAATGGTTGACACCATTGTAGACAATATTAGTTTGCGTACACAGCGCAAAACTGAATTTCAACTAGAACTTTCTTTAAGTGCTTCTGCAAGTACTCTTTCTACTTTATTAGCGGCAATGCGTAGTTATTTAAGCAGTCAGCAAATAGATAGTTTTCATGTTTATTTACATGATACTGGAAAGCATGCGCATATTGTAATGATAGAATATTTTTCATCTGCCACCGATGAATATGAAGACTATTTAATGCTTCGAGAAAAAATTAATATGGCACTGATTGAACTACTAGAATCCCACAAAATTGAATTAGCAGCTTCAAGTACAGACGTTGTGGTGAAGCAATCTTAAGTCCTACAAAAGCAGTCGTAAGCGTTATATTAGTTTAGTCCAGCTTTTAATTCTAGTAAAAAAGTTTTAAACTTTGTTAAGCTTTGAACGAGCTGCGCCTGTGTATCGGCTTGTGATTTATTTTGTTTCAAATAGGTTCTTGCACCTTCTATCGAATACTTTTTTTGGCGTAATAGAAAATAAATGATTTGTAAATTTTTGATGTCTTCTACTCTAAATAAGCGGTCGCCTTTTCTTGTTTTGCGTGGCTTTAAAATATCAAATTCATTTTCCCAATACCGCAGTAAAGAAGTGTTTACTTTAAACCAACTTGCAACTTCGCTGATGGTGTAATATAATTTTTGAGACAATACTTTTTCGTCCGGAATTTCTATTAAATCAATTTCGGTATCTATTTCACTGTAGGATTTGCGTCCTCTTTTGCCAGCTATCTTTTCAATGGTGATGCGGGGCTGTCTAGGTCTTTCTACATATTCAGGTTCATCATTGGTAAACTTCGCCGCCACTGGTTCGACAAAACTTGTTTCAGAGGCATATGCTTCTACCGGAGTAGTCTCTATAACAACCGGTGCGGGAGCGCTTACAACAGCCGCAGGCACAGCAGGAGCCGGCGTTTCCACAAGTGAAACCGGTTCAGGTAATGGCTTGGTCTTGGCTTTCTTTTTTTCTTTAGGCACACCAATGTCTTGTGCTGGGCCGCCAAATAAATCTAACTGTTGCAGTTTAGGTTGCATGTTGTAAAAGTATGATAAGTATTTAGCCTCTTGACACGCTAATGTGCCTCCGTGGAAAAGATGTAAGTATCTTTGCAATTCATGAAAATAGCAGTCACTTTAGTGGGTATCAGAGATACCAATTTTTCAAGCATCGGTCGTTTCATTTGGAAATGGCTGGAGGGCGAAATTCATGCGCATCCCGAGCATCAATTTATATTACTATCTGACACCGCACAACCTACTAGTTTTGTAGGCGCACCTAATTGCAGTTGGATCAAAACAAAATATGACCGAACAAGTTTTGTGTCAGAAAAAATCTGGTATGAAGTTACGGCACCCAAACTGCTTAATCCTCTACAACCCTCTCTGTGGTTGCAATTGAGCGGTAGGTATTCTGCGCGTACTAGCATCCCTCAAATATGTTTGTTTGAAGGAAACCTATCCAAATTTGAGCGTTATTTTTTTAAAAGCTCGGTTCAAAAGGTAAAGCAGTGGCTTGTTGTAGATACTTTGGCGGCGCATCAATTGGAGGAACAATTTGGCATTCAAAATGAAAGAATTGCAAGGATTTCTATTGCACCTTCTTCTGAAATTTATCCGATTGATTACAATTTACAGCAGATGTACAAGGGTACACATGCTGGCGGTACCGAATACTTTTTAGCGCTGGCGCAGGAAAATGCAAGTAGTATTGAGCTATTGCAGGGTTTTTCACTTTTTAAAAAGTGGCAACATAGCAATATGAAACTCTTGTTAGTGCCCGCAAATGGCCTACAGCGTTCATTTTTAGAAGAAAAATTACGCACTTATAAGTATAGGGCCGATGTGGTGGTGGTTCCCGCGGGCCTTACGGTGCATAATTGGTATCAGCTTCTTTCAAGTGCATACGCTACCGTTTTATTAGATGAACGTCCGGCCGCTTATTTAGTAGCATTAGAAGCTGCAAAAGCAGGGGTATCCGTTATAGCATCAGCGGCATTTGCATCAACGGTGCGCATGCAGGAGATGGTTACAACGTACCCTGAGGCAACACCTACAGGCATTGCAGAAGCCCTTTTGCTAGTATATAAAAATGAAAAAATTAAAGGTGAGCGCACTCAAAACGGGCTATTATTCTTACAAAATATTCATTTCAATCAACCCCTTTCTTTATTTAAAGAGATATAGCTATAGCAATAACATGCTTTAGGCTTATTTTTGCAAAAACTTAGTACATGACGCGTCAATCTAATATTAATATTGAAGTTCATTTAGATGAAAACAAAGTGCCACAGGATATCAAGTGGAATGCATCGGACAGCACGGCTGATATGGCACAATCAGCAAGAGCTATGATGCTTGCATTTTGGGATGCAGCAGACAAATCTGCACTCCGCATTGATTTATGGACCAAAGACATGATGGTTGATGAAATGGCTGATTTTTACTACCAAACCTTGATGGGTATGGCAGATACTTTTATTAGAGCCACTCAAGATCAGGCACTCGCTAATGAAATGAAAGATTTTGCTAAATCTTTTTACAAGAAATTTAGAGACAGTCAAATTCAAAAAAATAAATAATTACCCTACTATGGCAACTTTAGAAGAACAAGTAATGGCGCAAATGAAAGACGCTATGAAATCAAAAGACGAAGCGTTATTAAGAGGACTACGCGCCATTAAGGCAGAAATCATAAAAGCAAAAACAGATCCAGGTGCTGGAGGTTCTATAACGGCAGAAGTAGAACTCAAACTTTTACAAAAATTAGTAAAATCAAGAAAAGATTCACTTACTATTTACCAAGAGCAAAATAGAGCAGACTTAGCACAAAAAGAAATCGAAGAAATTGCCGTTATTGAAAAGTTTTTGCCTGCACAACTTGATGAAGCAGCGATTAAAGAAGCGGTAGCGCAAATCATTGCAACCGTTGGTGCAACAGGGCCGCAGGATTTAGGGAAAGTGATGGGCGTGGCATCAAAGCAACTAGCTGGACAAGCAGATGGAAAAGCAGTTGCCGCTGCAGTTAAAGCAGCGCTGGGTTAAATGTTGTAGCTTCAATTAACGCAAAAAAAGAAAACGTGGTACTAGATATTATTTGTGCAATCATTTTGATAGGAGCCCTTTTTAAAGGCTACACAAAGGGTTTTATTATTGCTTTATTTTCCTTTGCAGCCCTACTTATTGGGTTAACTGCTGCTACTAAACTTTCTGCAGTTGTTGCTTCTAAAATTGGACATGACACGGGTATAACGGCAAGTTGGCTTCCATTTGTATCGTTTTTAATTATCATGATAGCAGTAACACTTATTGTTCGTTTGGTGGCTGGTATGATTCAAAAAGCCGCCGAATTTGTGCTCCTTGGATGGGCTAATAAACTTGCAGGTATCCTACTTTTTGGAGCTATTTATATGACTATTTGGAGTGTCGTTCTTTTTTATGGCGACAAACTTCATTTAATTACCGAAACGACAAAGGCAGCTTCTAAAACCTATAGCTATATTGCTCCTTGGGGACCTAAAGTATTAGATACAATTGGTCAGGTTATCCCAGTATTTAAGGATATGTTTACCAGTTTAGGTGAACATTTTGAAAGCCTTGGTAAACAGGTACAGTAAGTATATTATAATTCTTGGTTATTTAATGCCGTGATTCCTACTAAAATCATTATTTTAGCCCTGTTCTATATACCTACACATGAATTACGAAATTAAAGTTCAAGATAAAATTAGTTACATCGAAGAAGGTACCGGAGAACCCTTGCTTTTACTGCATGGACTCTTTGGCGCACTCAGTAACTTCGAACATTTAATTGAGCATTTCAGACACCGCAATAAAGTCATCGTTCCTATTTTACCGCTTTTTGATTTAGATATTTTTCATACAACGGTAAATGGCTTAGAAAAAATAGTCCATAATTTTATAGAAGCAAAAGGGTATACGGGTATTCACCTACTTGGTAATTCGCTAGGCGGACATGTTGGACTTGTTCACGTACTCAAGCATCCCCAAAAAATTAAGTCACTTACTTTAACAGGTAGTAGTGGATTATTTGAAAAAGCAATGGGCGATAGTTATCCAAAAAGAGGAGACTACGATTACATAAAAAATAAAACGGAACAAACTTTTTACGACCCTGCTGTAGCCACTAAAGAGCTGGTAGACGAAGTATTTGAAATCACAAGAAATAGAATCAAAGTGATTAAAATATTAGCACTCGCAAAAAGTGCAATCAGAAGTAATTTAGGTCTCGAGTTAAGTCAAATACAACAGCCTACACTTTTAATTTGGGGCAATAATGATATTGTTACACCTCCATATGTGGGTGAAGAATTTCACAAACTCATCCCCAATAGTACCCTTCATTTTGTAGACAAATGTGGACACGCTCCAATGATGGAAGTGCCTACCGAGTTCAATCAAATTTTAGAAGCATTTTTGAACCAGCTCAGCCATGCTAGCAGCACAACTCATTAATACTAGTTTTCCATCTGTTCATTTATTGGATAAAGCATCTTTTGCGCTCCAATTGATGGAGGATTACGACATGCAACATTTGTGTGTTGTAACAGATGAAAAATTTGTTGGTATCATAGATAAAAATGCCCTACTCGATACTGATGAAACAGCTGTCATTGCTACTTTACAAGATGAATTTATTATGGCATCTGTGCACGCCGATGCGCATTTTTTAGCCGGCGCCAAACTATTATCACTCCATGAATTAAGTATGTTGCCTGTTGTTTCAGCCACTGCAGATTTACTCGGCGTTATCACGGCAAAGCAAATGTTGGCGCATCTTACGAGTTATGTAGGTGCAGATAATAAAGGAGGCGTTATTGTATTAGAGATGGAAAGAAGACAATATTCTTTTGGAGAAATTGTACGTCTTATTGAAACCAATGATGCATATGTCACACAGCTTAATACCGCTTCAGATCCGCAAACGGGTATGCTACTCGTAACCATACAAATAAACCGCATTGAAGTATCTACGATTGTAGCAACATTTCAGCGTTATGATTACAGCGTAAAATATTATTTTGGCGAAGAGAATTATCAAAACGAGTTGAAAGAAAATTACAATCATTTACTTTCATACCTCAATATGTAGGTGTTAACGCTTCATCATATGCGCCTACTTTTTTTCATCTTCATTCTAAGTTTATCTCTTACTAGTTTGGCGCAACAAAAAATGCCTATTGCAGGTATTGATATTACGGGTAATTCAAAAACAAAAGACTACATTATTTTAAGGGAACTTCCATTTGTAAAAGGAGATTCACTTGAAGCAAAACAGTTAGCACCCGCAATCATTCAGGCAAAACAATTACTGATGAATACGCAACTATTTGTAGATGTGCAAATAGATACCCTTGCAAATGATGGCCAGTGGCAAATTCGTATTCAAGTAAAGGAAAGATGGTACCTGTTACCACTTCCTTATTTTAGACTCGTTGATCGAAATTTTAATCAGTGGTGGGTGGATCAAAATAGAAGTTTAGACCGTGTTAATTATGGGATGAAATTCATACAAAACAATGTGTCTGGCCGAAATGATAATTTAAATGTATGGCTGATAACTGGCTACAACAGGCAGTTTTCGGCGCGGTACACCATTCCTTTTATTGATAAAAAACTCACCAAAGGTTTTAGTGTAGGATTTTTACATGCCACACAAAAAGAATTGAATATTGCCACCGCAGGCAATAAGCAGGTGTTTTTAAGGCATAGTTCAGATGCTAGAAAAACATGGCGCATCGATGCGTCTTATTCTTATAGACCTGACCGTTTTAAACGTACAACCATCCGCCTTAGTTATTTTAATGAAACAATTGCTGATACCATTTTAAAGGTTCAAAAAAATTATTATCCAGGTCAAACAAACCGTCAAGCAGCCCTTGATATCAGTTACCGTTATCAGTATATCAATGTTTCAAATATTACCTACCCAACGTCAGGTTATTACTCGGATTTATTTTTGTTGAAACGAATGGCATCTCGCGCGCAATCTATTTTTCAAATAAGTGCTAGACAGTTGTATGCAAAAAATCTAAGCACTAAAAGTTTTTTATTACTAGATGCAACTGCTGCTTATAAATCACCTATCGATTCTGTTTTTTCAAATAGTAGACTTATTGGATATGGAGGCATGCAGTTAAGAGGGCTCGAATATTATGTGGTGGATGGAACGGCAGGGATTGTTTCTAGAAATGCTTTTCATTTTAATGTAAAAAATTTCACCCTCACAAATCCGGTACCGATAAAAAACCATGATAAAATACCTATCAGGCTCTATTTAAAAATGTTTGCCGATGCTGGGTATGCTTATCATAAATACGCCGGGCGCTCTAACAGCTTAAGTAATACACTGTTGTACACTTATGGAGCCGGTATTGACCTTGTAAGTGTATACGATTTTGTGTTTCGTGTAGAATATAGCCGCAATCAGCTAGGGCGGGAAGGCTTATATTTGCAGGGCGAATTTAATTTTTGATGTTTTTGATTTGAAAATAGGCTCATGAAAATTGCAATTTATAGTAGAGGTTTAGACTTGGCAACACCCAACCCGTTGGCTATACTGCTAGAGGCATTAGCCCCGCATGATGTTGAAATTCATGTCTTTCATCAACTACTCATGCACGCCGATTTACCATCACAATTAGCAGCTAATCTTATACCATTTAAAGTGTCTTCAGATTTGGATGGCACAATCGATTGTCTCATTAGTTTAGGAGGAGACGGAACGATGCTTGACGCCGTAACACTGGTTAAAGATTCTGGAATCCCTATATTAGGTATCAATTTTGGTAGACTCGGATTTTTAGCAAGCATTAGCCCCGATGCACTACAAAGCGCGGTAGAAGCGATTGTGAATAGAACTTTTGTAGTAGATAAACGTGCGCTTATTCATCTAGATTCCAACGAAGGACTTTTTGGTGATACACCATTTGCACTGAATGAGTTTGCTATTCACAAACGAGATATTTCTCCAATGATTAAAATTCATACCTACATCAATGGAGAATTTTTAAATACCTATTGGGCAGATGGACTGATTGTATCTACGCCTACAGGATCTACAGGTTATAGCATGAGTTGCAATGGACCCATATTATTTCCGGACGCAGCAAGTTTTGTAATTACACCTGTTGCTCCACACAATTTAAATGTACGTCCCATAGTTATCCCAGACACCAACGTGGTATCATTTGAAATTGAAGGAAGGGCAGATCAATTTATTTGCGCACTTGACGCACGTAAAGAAATCGTTGATAAAACAGTGCAATTGGCCATTAGAAAAGAGCAGTTTTGCGTAAATCTTGTCCGATTAAACGAAAATAGTTTCTTGTCTACGCTTAGATCTAAGCTTACTTGGGGCCTCGATAAAAGAAATTAACATTTTTGGTATTTATTTTTGTTGCTACTTTACAATAAGTAAGCGGGTGCACATGGTTAAACATTTTATTTTAATACTCATTTTTGGCTGCGGTATTTTTACCGCAAATGCACAGCTTATGCAAAGTTTTGTGCATCAAGGTGAGTTTGGTATTGGAGCTGGTGCCGCACATTATTTTGGAGATTTAAACCCTACCGCTGCAGTTAATAGGCCCAAAGCCAATGCAGGTATTTTTTTTAGAAAGCAGTTTAACAATTATATGAGCGTTAGGCTCAGTGGCGAGTACGCGCTGCTTGGTTATTCTGATCAGTATAGTAACAATGCCACGCAGTTAAGGCGTAACTTAAGTTTTAACAGCCATGTTTGGGAGGCAGCGGTTTCATTCGATTTTAATTTTTTTACATTCCAACCAGGTTTCGAAGACTTTAGGTTTACCCCTTATATCGGGGTGGGTGTTGGCGCTTTTTCTTATGATCCCTATGCGTTTTTAGGCAATCAAAAATATTTTTTAAGACCACTTGGTACAGAAGGGCAGGGGTCTTCGGCGTATCCGGCCTTTAAAACCTATGCACCCATTGCCGTTTCGGTGCCACTTACTTTAGGTGTTAAGTATGCCTTAAGTGAGCAGTTCAATGTTTTTGCGGAACTCATGTACCGCTTTACCAATACCGATTATCTCGACGATGTGAGTGGGGTATATGCGCCAGACGCTTTTCCTACACTCCCCGATGGGTCACCATCACCTGCTTTTTTGCTGCAAGACCGCAGTTATGAAACGGGTAATCCCATAGGCATTAAGGGTCGACAAAGGGGCAATACGCTACAAACAGACGTTTTTGCAGGTCTCAAACTGGGGATTTCCTTCAATTTACAAACCTACAAGTGTCCAAAGCCTGTCCAATAAGCCATTTTGGCTATAATTAGGCAAAGTATTCAGCGCAAACCTCTGTTTTTTCGTTAATTTTGCAGCCTATAAACCCTTTTTTAAAGCATGCAGGAAGACCTTAAGCCTCAAATCGATCTCAGTCGTTTACCAGAACATGTTGCTATCATTATGGATGGTAATGGACGTTGGGCAGAAGAGAAAGGGGAAGACCGTTTGTTTGGTCATTTTCATGGCGTAGAAAGTTTAAGAAACATCGTGGAAGGTGCTGCAGAACTCGGTATTGGTTACTTAACACTCTATGCTTTTAGCACCGAAAATTGGGACCGACCAGCTAATGAAGTAGCTGGACTTATGAGTTTACTGGTGGACACTATCCGAAAAGAAGTTCCTACATTAAATAAAAACAATATTCGTTTGCAAGTAATTGGGGACAGACAAATGCTTCCTGATTTTGCACAAAAAGAACTTGAAGAAGCCCTTGAATTAACGGCTACCAATACCGGATTAACGCTCATAATGGCGCTTAGCTATAGTAGTAGATGGGAAATTGCAAGTGCGGTCAAGCAAATAGCCATCGACGTTCAGTCTGGCAGTTTGGATCCACAGCAAATTACCCAGGATACCATCTCAGATTATTTGTGTACCAAAGGTATTCCGGATCCGGCCCTTGTAATCAGAACCAGTGGTGAGTTTCGTATAAGCAATTTCTTATTGTATCAACTTGCTTATGCAGAGCTCTATTTTACCCCTATATTGTGGCCAGATTTTAGAAAGCCTCATTTATATCAAGCAATTGTTGATTTTCAACAAAGAGAACGTAGGTTTGGTAAAACTGGCAAACAAATTCAACAAGAAGAAAAGGTGTAAACACCATATATATAATATAATTATTTAATAAGTATAGCGATTTAACAAAGACTTTTCATTATTCCCGTTAAATTGCTCCGCTTATAAGAACCAAAATTGACGAAATCTGCTGTGGTGAAAGATCAGCCAGCGATATAACAAATAGAAAAAGATGCAGAAAGTGTACAAATTATTAATGTTGGCAATCGTTTTATCGCTTGCAAGTACTGCCTCAAGTGCGCAAGAAAAAAAGGATACGGTTATTACCAATGTTGATGCGGATCTTATCAATATTTACAATCAAAAAACACCCAAGAAATATAAAATCAGTGCTATTAAAGTTACCGGTAATAGCTTTTTTGATGAAAACCTTTTGATCTCTATTGCCAATGTGAATGTTGGAGACGAAATTGTAATTCCAGGTGGCGATTTATTTTCTAAGGCTATTACAAAATTATGGGCGCAAAACTATTTCTCTGACGTAGAAATTTTTATTACCAAACTCGAAGATAAAAATATTGAAATTGAAATTGCGGTAACTGAACGTGCGCGTTTGTCTAACTTTTTATTTAAAGGAGTTAGTAAAAGTGACGGAGAAGATTTAACCGGTAAAACTGGTCTTGTTCGAAATCGTGTGATAACCGAAAACATGAAAATTTCTGCGGTAGAAGCTATTAAAAAGTTTTATGCCGAAAAAGGTTTTCAAAGCGCACAGGTAAAAATTGTTGAAAAGGGCGATACCACCTACGAAAACACATTGGTACTTGATTTTGTAATTGATAAAGGACCTAAAGTACGTATCAACAATATCAATTTTGGTGGTAATACCGTTGAATCAGGACTCTTAAAAAAGAAATTAAAAGAAATCCACGAAAAATCTAGACTTACTTTATTCCCTGTATTTGATGAGCCTAAAATTGTGAAAATACAGCGTTATAGTTTTGAGCAATACATGAAAGAAAAAGGGTTTTTGACATTTACAAAAACCAAAAAAGTACTTGATCCTTACGCACGTATTAAATTTTCTGGCGCCAAGTTTGACACTAAAAAATACGAAGAAGACAAAGACAATATTTTAGATTATTACAACTCACTTGGTTATAGAGATGCAACCATTGTAAACGATACTGTTTATTACAATGGAAATGGACATATCAATATCGACATTAAAGTAAGTGAAGGTCGCCGTTATTATTTTGGTAACATCACTTGGAGAGGAAATACAAAATATTCAGATTCTATTTTAACTGCCATTTTAGGTATTCGTAAAGGTGACATTTACAACTTAGAAACCCTGAATAAAAAACTAGGTAAATCTGCAGCTGCAGAAGGTGGCGATATCAGTGGTATTTATCAAGATGATGGTTATTTGTTTTTTAATACCGATCCAGTTGAAACAGCGGTATACAATGATACCATCGATTACGAAATCAGAATCATTGAGGGTCCACAAGCGACCATTAAAAATATTAGAATCTTTGGTAACGACCGTACCAAAGAACACGTAATTAGAAGAGAGCTAAGAACCATTCCGGGTGAAAAGTTTAGTAGAACCGATTTAATGCGTTCACAACGTGAAATTGCACAGCTCAATTATTTCAACCAAGAAAAAATTGGCATCGACCCAAGACCTAATCCAGATGATGGAACCGTAGATATCAATTACACGGTTGAAGAAAAATCGAGTGATCAATTAGAATTGAGCGCAGGTTGGGGTGGATTTATTGGACTTACCGGTACCCTTGGTATTTCTTTCAATAACTTTTCGGTAAGAAATATTTGGAAGAAGCAAGCATGGGATCCACTTCCAATGGGAGAAGGGCAAAAATTAAGTTTGCGTGTTCAAAGTAATGGTAAAGCATTCCGTTCTTATAACTTCTCTTTCACCGAGCCTTGGTTTGGTGGTAAAAAAAGAAATGCATTAACGCTGAGTGTATTCAATACCAAATTTGGCCAAACATATGACCCTATTACAGGTATGTTTGACCCCAATGCCGCTGACTCTAAATACATTTCTACCACCGGTGCTACCGTTAGTTTGGCAAAACAATTAAAATGGCCCGACGACTTTTTCTCACTTTCTATTGGATTAAACTATACGCGTTACAAGCTTAGTGATTACGCCATTGATCCAAGAAATTTACCTGGATTTGACAATGGTGTTGTAAACAACGTGAACCTAAAAATTGCATTACAACGTTCATCTATTGATCAGCCGTTGTATCCAAAAAGTGGTTCTACATTTTTATTTAGTGTACAAGCCACACCACCTTATTCTTTATTTAATAAAAATATCCAAACAAGCGCCAACCCTTACAAGTGGATTGAATACCACAAGTGGCGTATGAATGGCGAGTGGTTTGTGCCGCTAGGTAAGCCACACGGCGAAGACCGTAACAAACAGTTTGTTATTAGAGTTGCTGCTAAATTTGGTTTCTTGGGTAGATTCAATAAAGATTTAGGCATGTCTCCTTTCGAAAGATTCCAGGTAGGTGACGCGGGTTTGAGCAATCAGTTTGCACTTTTAGGATTTGACATTATTGCGCATAGAGGTTATCCAGTGTACGAAAATTCAAATCCAAAAATCAATCCAGATCAACAAAGAGCTAGTCAGTATTTTACCATATTTAATAAGTATAGTGCAGAACTTAGGTATCCGCTTAGTTTAAATCCAAGTAGTACTATTTATGCGCTAGGTTTTTATGAAGCAGCAAACGGATGGTATAATATGAAAGATTACAATCCATTTAAACTTCGTAGATCTGTTGGTTTAGGAATGCGTTTCTTCTTACCAATGTTTGGTCTTTTAGGATTTGATTATGGTGTTGGGCTTGACAGGTATACACCAAATGGATCCATGAAGGATGCGGCAAGATTTACCTTTATGTTAGGTTTTGAACCAGAATAATATTTAAATTAGAAGCATGAAAAAGTTATTATTTGTGGCTTTGATGGTACTTGGTACTGCCATGAGCGTGAAAGCGCAACAGCGTTATGCTGTTATCGATACAAAGTATATTCTGGAGCGTATTCCAGCCTATAAAGAAGCCGATGCCAAGCTAAAACTGATTGGTGAGCAGTGGCAGAAGGAAATTGATGACTTACAAGTACAGCTCGACAAAATGTATAAAAACTATGAGTCTGAGCAGTTTATGCTAACAGAAGCCCTTAAAAAGAAGCGTGAAGACGAGCTTTTTGAAAAGGAAAAGCAGGTACGTGATC